>ENA-ORXB01000150-ORXB01000150.1-sediment-metagenome-genome-assembly--contig:-NODE-150-length-170739-cov-20.890280_pt1 | contig 170739 bp, 140 predicted proteins | sample MGYA00237863_ERZ511475 | MGnify/ENA primary metagenome ERZ511475 (study PRJEB26305, sample SAMN06343858) | sediment metagenome | isolation source: hot spring sediment | place: Canada: British...
CGCACCACCCTCTGGTGTTTGCCACTCCAGTGAGTGGTCACCAGTTCCATCTGCTGAGCATAAGGCTTGTCCAAAAGACCCCGCTTGGGGTCTACGAACGCCTTCGCTTCCTGCCACAACGCCTCTGTGTCTAAAGGCTGTCTGCGCAGCAGGCGAGTGAAGGCATCGTGGGCGGGAGAGTGTTGCCCTTCGGGTTGGCATCTGGCTGCTTCGGTGCACGTGAAGACCTTCTGGGCGGCAATGAGGAAGTGGATGTAGTCTAAATCATCGCATTTGGGCGGGTTCATTTTCTGCATCGCTCCCCTTGACTGGCTTCCGTTTTCATGTTATCGTAGTATTGTCGATAGGGGTTCGCGGTCAACTGCGTAACTCCTAAGTAATTTATATACCCGATATCCACCGATTTCTCGAACATCCTCTGAGCCCTTGATTTTTTCCGACATGGTATCTTGCAGCTGGACACGCAGAACAAGCATGAGTAAAGGAGGGGGTGACCAATGATGTGGAAACGCCTCTTTGGCGTAACCCTCTTGCTGGTGCTGGCGTCCAATCTGTGCTGGGCGCAGCAATGGGATTTCCCTGTGCTCGGTAGCGATGTGTATCCACTGCGCTGGGGCAACGTGGAGGGTAGCGCAGACCTCGTGCCCAGCCCCTCCGTGCTAGGATTGCCTGTTTGCGCCAAGAAGGGGAGTACCTTGGGATTGGCTATCCGCTGGAACGGCACTGCTGGCGCGCTGATGGGATGGCGTCCCGTAAAGGTCGTATTCGAAAGCGCGGTGACGGGTGCGGTGATATGGCAGCAACTGTGGCAAGGGGGTGGCGATTGGTTACCGCCTGATGTCATGTATCTGTTGCCTGCGCTGCCGGGTTATGTAGAGTATGCTCGCTTATGGAGTGAGGGTCAGTTACTGGTGCCCACCGGTTTTTCCATGGCAGCCTGTGGGTGTTTTGCAGTATAGCACTCGGTCTAACCCTTCGGAGGTGTTTGCGGTGTTACATGCACCGAAGGCTCCGATGAACCCGGCACGGGTGAGTGTGTTGCGGTATAGCTGCGTTTGGGCGAGGGAAGCAGTCAGTCCCACACGAGCTGCGGAATTATTAACCAAAGAGTTGTGGATAAGGGGCACGTATATCACTGGGGCTGCCGTCCAACAATTGCAGGCTTGCACACGCAATCATACTGACGGAGGAGAGGACTTTCATCTCAAGACGTTCCTAGGCAGTTACGGTTGGTTACCTTTGAGGGGGCAGTGTAATGACCTTGCAGATTTTCTTGTGTGTTTGGTCACTAGCGCGGGAGCCTATCCCCTGCGTTCGCAGCGATCTTACCCCTTAGGAACCGCTTACTCTGGTGAACCAAACGGCAACGGCTGGAGGATATACACCCAGCAAATAGACCCTGCGGGTGCGCCCCCGCTGACGTCCCTTGGGGTATCGCATCATCAATTTGCGGTCTACGACAATATGATTTGGGACCCTTCTTACGGTTTTGTATCGTCGGTTAGTGGCATTGAAATCGCAGTCGGATGGCAGCGTGACAGTCGTTACAAGCAGGCATTGGTAAGGTATTACATTTACTTTCTAGATGGACAACAATCAGGCAGTCCCATTCTGCCGGGAAGTCCGAGCGAACCGTGGAACCCGACGCCAGCAGCAGGCTTCGTCCCCAACGTGACTACCATTGAACCGATTTCCGATCGGTAAGAAGAGAAAAGGAGGTACAGAAGATGAAAAGTGGGCTGTTATCTGTGCTTGTAACTCTCGTGGCGTCGTATTGCATTGCGCAGGAAGTTCCTCCAAACGATGCATTTCAAACACTTGCCCGGAGCGACGGTTCCGTCTATCGGGAGGCTGTCTGGAAGCATTGCGTATGGGGAGAGTTTCCGGGACGAGCAGTTAGCGGATTGAATTGGCAAGTTGCCTTAGATATACTGTATGCACAGGACGAAATACCGGGACTGTCGTCTATACCAAGCGAAGACAGTGGCATACATACCGGCTTGCATCTGGACACCGTCAGCATATTTTGGCGTCGATATGTATCTCTTGCGCAGTACCCTCTCACCGCCGACAGCAAAACATCTCTTCTTCCCCAAACGATAGTGAATGTGCAGATATTTATCTTTCCAAACGCAGAAAAGGCACATCATCGCCCAAAGAGCTGGCATATGGCACCAGGCGCGTCACAGTTAAACGAAGCAAGGAGTGCTCGTGGCAAAAACGGTCTGCCTTCGGGGAGCCCACTTGGTGAAGCCTGCGTATTTGCCTCGCAGACATCCCATGATGCGTCTGTGGCCTTCGTTAAGGGGCGTACTTTAGTAGTGGTTGAACAACAGGAGCATGTGGAGGCTTCCGCGAGATGGACAGAAGCCATCGCATGGGGACTGCTGTACCGTGTATTGCATCATAAAGTGCTGCACGGACAGAATAGTGCTGGTATCGATATAGATGGTAGGGTGGACCTCAACGGGGTGGTTGTTGCTCCTGTATCGCGCTTCAGAGAAGCTGGATGCACACTACATAGCGAACGCCCAACTTTGTCTTGGACAAGACGAGTGAGAGTACCACTAGCACGGCACCCCGGTCCATACGATGCCTCTGGCACAGCCTGTACGGACTGGCGCGTGCGGGTAGTATGGGGGCAGCGATGGGTAGAACTGCGGGCGTTTGACTGGGAGATGAAGACGTGGGATGGTAGAACGGTCAAACTGTCGCGCCCTGCTTTCCCTTACAAGGGTGATTTGATTGCTCCGGTAGAAGAGGTGTGCAAGGCGCTAGGCATGTGAGGGGTGTCACTGTGCCATCGCCCTGAACAGGTTCAGCACGTGCTGCGCCGCGATAGGCATGGTGTTCACGAACACGTTCGCCACCAGCGGCAGCACAGTGGCTACCGTTAGCAACCCCATCGCAATCTTGGCGGGCGCGCCCACGAAGAATACCGGCATCTGCGGCACCGCCCGAGACACTATCGCCAGCGCGGCATCCACTACGATAAGCACCGCTGTCGCAGGGGCGGCGATGCGTATCGCCAGCATAAATATCTGCGAAACCACGTCCAGCAACACTGGCTGCAGACGCACGGGGTCTAACGCCACGCTTTGCGGTGGAATTGCCTGAAACGACTCGGCGATGGATGCCAGCAGCCAGTGATGGGCATTCACCTGCAGATACACCACCACCAGCAGAAGGGTATGGAACTGCGCCAGCAGCGACGCAGGCGTCGGCGCGAACGGGTTCATCAGCTGGAAGATGCCGAAGCCCATCTGCATGTCGATAAACGCCCCTGCCATCTGCACCGCGCTGAAAAAAAGCGACACCAGATATCCCACCAGCATCCCGAAAAGCGTCTCGCTGATCAGGATTCCCACCAGCAACCACCAGTCTTCAGGAGGCGCGCCCACTTTGTCCACCGTCACCGGTGTAAGCGCAAGCGCAAAGGCGGTGCTGAAACCAATCTTCACGGGCGCAGGCACATTGGGGCTACCGAACACCGGCGCGGTAACCATCAGCCCGCCCACGCGAAACAGCACCACCAGAAACGCCCAGAACAGCTGCGTACTTGCCCAGACAGCATCCATCGCTTACCGCGGCACAAACGAAAGGAGTTGCACCATGAACGCTACCATCGTTGCCAGCATCCAGGGACCGAAAATAACTATCGCTACCGCCACAGCCACCATCTTGGGCACGAAGGTGAGAGTGACTTCCTGAATCTGCGTCACCGCCTGAAACAGGCTGACCAGCACTCCCGCCACCATGCCGAATATCAACACCGGAAGCGCAACCTGCACCAGCACCCATAGCGCTTGCCGTCCTACCTCCAGCACCTGTCCTTCTGTCATCTTCTTCACCTCACTTGAAGCCCGCCGCCAGCGAGCCGATGAGCAGCGTCCAGCCGTTCGCCATGATGAACACCAACAGCTTGAACGGCAGGGAGATGACAATAGGCGGCAGCATCATCATGCCCATGCTCATCAGCGTGCTGGCGACAAACAGGTCGATAATCAAAAACGGAATGTAAATGTAGAAGCCGATGATAAACGCCGTTTTGAGCTCGCTCAGGATAAAGGCAGGGATAATGGTGGTGATGGGTACATCGTCTGGCGTACGGGGCGGCTGTTTGGGCTTGCTCAGGTTGATAAACAGCTGCAGGTCTTTCTCGTAGGTTTGCCGCAGCATGAAGGCACGCAGCGGCTTCTCGGCGTTCGCCAGTGCCTGCTGAAAGCTGATACGGTTGTTCAGGTATGGTTGCAGAGCGTTCTGGTTAATCTCGTTGAACACGGGCGCCATCACGAAGAAGGTCAGGAACAGGCTCAGCCCGATGAGCACCTGGTTGGGTGGGATGGTCGGCGTGCCGATGGCTGTTCGCAGGAACGCCAGCACCACCACAATGCGCGTGAAGGCGGTGGTCATGATGAGCAGGGCAGGCGCGAGCGTGAGCAGGGTCATCAGGATAAGCACCTGCAGGGTGACCGCCACATCCTTGGGGTTCTGTGCTGTGCCCACCTGTACCGACACGCGCGGCACCGCTACGGGCGTCTGCGCCCACGCGCCTGCAGCTACCCCGAAGAAAAGCAGGAGAAAGAACCACTTGTGCCGGCGGTACCACATCCCCGCAAACCTCACAGCCTTATTATCGGAAAAGCGAATGTAATGCTTGAGGTTTTGAGAAGTGGAGTGGAGCGAGTGATTTATTCCTCCGTGAGCCGCCGGAGTACTGATTTGACAAAATCAGGTAACTGCTGATTGGACTGTTGCGCCTTTCGGATGAGACGTTCGTATACCGCAATCTCAGCGTCTGTCCAGACGAGGTCGAGGCGGCGCAGCTGGCGCAAGCCAATATGCTGGTAGGATTCGGGATTAGCCCAGTAGCATTTTCTACAGATTTCTGGCTTGCGGTCTTCCTGCCAGTTGGGACAGTGCTCACACGACCACGATTGAGCGCGGTTGCAGGAGCCGCACAGGAGCATAAACTCTACAAGATGCTGCATCGGGTCAGCTATATCTCCAGCAATCTCATAAGGCACGCGGTGGTCGACCTGCAGCAGGCGTAGCGGGAACGCTGCCTGACAGAGATGGCATTTGTCTCCGTATTGTTCCGAGAGTGCGCGTTTCAGGCGTTTGGGCAAGTTCTGCCTACCGGTCAACCGGCGTATCCGGCTGAGGTCTCCCAGCTTGTAGGCAGCGATCGATCGCCCCTGTGCATTCTTTACCCGCGTGCTTACCAGCGGGATGCCCACCTCCTTGGCGTCTCGTGCAGCTCGGGGAGGATGGTCGTAGCCGTAGAGGTCCCTGAGTTCCTCGGTGGTTACCTGTCCGTGCTGTAGGATATGTTCTACGAGACGCCGTGCCCTTTCCGACGCCCGTGCTAGTACGCTCCTGAGATGCTTAGCTGTTCATCCATCATTAAGACGCTTCGAAAAGGATGTACTGTTGCTGCCGCACGGGTGCTTCTGGCAGATTATCTAGGGTTGCTACAAGCGCAGGCGAAAGATACAGGGACTCTACCGTGTATGCCTCTATTCCCAAGAGCGTCGCTTGGGAGGAGCGTCCAGCATGGATTTCGACGCGCGTGAGTTTGAGGTCATCGGGCAGTGGACGCCCGTACTGTCGCAAATCATTATGCCCATCATAGCTGAGTAGATAGGCAACGCCCTGGCTGTTAAGTTTGTACAACCAGTCTATGAACTCTTCGTGGTCTATATCTGTGTAGTAACGCGGGTCGCGTCCACGACACACCCCCTGGTAGGGCGGGTCCATATACACAAGGTCATCGGAACAGACTTTGTCCAGCACATCACGATAATGCCAAGCGGTGACCAGCGTCCTCCCGCTGAGCAAGCGCGAAGCATTCAAGAGATGACGGCGCATCGTGGCTGGATGCATCCCCCGGCGGCGCTTGTCTGGGCTCTGATTAAACTCCCCGTTTGCATTGTATCGTACGGATGCTTTAACACATCGGGCAAGCAAGTAAAGTAAGTAGTCGGGTCGGTGTGTTTGATTAAACTTCTGTCTGATGAGGTCGTAATATGCGCGTTCACGACCTGCCTGTTCCTCCCATAGATTCCTGTAATCCTCTGCAATCCGTTCCGGGTCATGAAGGATCGTTTGCCACAGGTGCATGAGTGGCGCGTTGATGTCGTTAATCCAGAATCGCTCTGCTTTGCCGTACGCTGCTGCAGCGATGCTGATAGCGGCTGAACCAGCGAAAGGCTCCACCAGGCGCAAAACGCGACGAGGAAAGTACCTTAAGATTTCCCCTGCGATTGCGCGCTTGCTGCCCTGGTATGGTATCGGATGAGGAACCCGAATCTGCGTTCGAAACGCCCTCACTTCTTTGCCATGTTATACGCGAAAACTGCGTGTTGGAGAGGACCGATGCATCGTCGGTCTCAATCACCTGTCACCCGTTCCCAGATGAGGCGTAAGCCTTCGAGGGTCAGCCAGGGGTCCACGTGCTGGATGGTGCGAGTCTCGGCGGCGATGCGCTCCGCCAAACCACCAGTGGCAACCACTGTCGTTTCGCAGCCCAGCTCCTTGTGGATGCGCTCCACCAGGGCGTCGATGGCTCCCGCGTAGCCCAGCAAGATGCCCGACTGCATAGCCTCCACAGTAGTTCGCCCGATAACGTGCGGTGGGGCAACCAGCTCAATACGCGGCAGGCGGGCAGCGGTACGGAACAGCGCTTCTGCCGAGATACCCACGCCTGCCATGATGCATCCTCCCAGATACTCCCCCAACGGGGAAATCACGTCCAGCGTGGTTGCAGTGCCGAAGTCCACCACAATCGCAGGCGCACCATACTTATGGATTGCTGCCACCGCGTTGACCAGTCGGTCGGCTCCCACCTCGCTGGGGTTGTGGTAGCGGATGGGCACGCCCAGGTCCAGCTCGTGCGAGACGAAAATTGGCTCCACGTGAAAAAAACGCCGTGCCATCCCCAGCAGGGCGTCGGTCATCGGGGGAACCACGTTGGAGATAATGATGCCTTTCACGCCCTCCGGCGGAAGGCAGGCATACTGCAGCAGGTGTGTCACCAGCAAGCCATGTTCATCGGCAGTGCGTTCGCGGTCGGTGCGCACACGCCAGTGTTCGACCAGCTCCTGCCCGTCGAACACCCCCACCACAATATTGGTATTGCCCACATCCAGTGCCAGCAGCATGTTTTCAATCCTCGGGTTCGCCACACACCTGCAGCACTATTTTTTCGAGTTCCTCTGCAACCTGCTCCATACGGGCGAGGTCGGTTGCCTCCAGCATGATGCGCACCACAGGCTCTGTTCCCGAAGGGCGGATGTTCACGCGCGAGGGGTTGCCAAGCTGCTCCGCCGCGCAGGCTTCCGCCTCTTTGGCTCGCTCGTACCGCTCCCAGGCGTATTTGTCGCGCACGCGCACATTGCGTATTATCTGCGGGTATTTGTCCATCACGCACGCCAGTTCGGAAAGAGGCTTTCCGTTACGCTGCATGAGCGCAAGCACCTGCAGAGCGGTCAACAGACCATCGCCGGTGGTGGTGTACTCCGCGAAGATGATATGTCCCGACTGCTCACCGCCCAGCACGGCACCCAGTTCACGCATCCGCTCGGCAACGTAACGGTCGCCCACTCGGGTGCGCTCCAGACGGATGCCGTGCTGTTTCATCGCCTCTTCCAGCCCCAGGTTGCTCATGATGGTGGCAACCAGCACATTGTTGCGGAGGCGACTCGCCTCCTTCAGGTACACCGCGCTCATCGCCATGATGCGGTCGCCATCCACCTCGTTGCCGTACTCATCGCTCATGATAACCCTGTCCGCATCGCCGTCGAAGGAGAGCCCAACATCAGCACGCTGTTCCAAAACGGCCTGACGCATACTCTGGGTGTGCAGTGAACCGCATCCGGCGTTGATGTTCATGCCATCAGGGCTACAGTGTATGGGAATGACCTCCGCGCCTAACTGCGAAAGCACACGCGGCGCAATACTGTAAGCCGCTCCGTTCGCTCCGTCCACGACAACGCGCAACCCTTTCAGCGAGCAGTCTGCGCTGGCGATGAGATGGGCGATGTACCGTTCGATAAGCTCATTATCACGCTGGACATTGCCGATACGTTCCCTGTGGGCGCGGGGGATGCTCTCCCAATCCCGTATCAGTTGCTCGATGTGGCATTCGAGGTCGTCAGGTAGTTTACATCCCTCGGTGCTGAAAAACTTGATGCCGTTATCCTCGAAGGGGTTATGGGAAGCGGAGATGACTGCTCCTGCGTCCACCTGAGAGTGCCTGGTGCAGTAAGCTACTGCAGGGGTGGGCACGATGCCGAGCAGAATCACCTTTGCCCCTGCAGAACACAGCCCAGCCACCAGCGCCGCCTCGAGCATATCTCCGGATAGACGAGTATCACGCCCCACCAGTACTTGCGGGGCGTGATTGCCGTTGCCTAAAACAGCAGCTGCAGCCATACCCAGCTGCAATGCCAGAAGAGGGGTCAGTTCGCGGTTGGCAACGCCGCGCACCCCGTCGGTTCCGAACAGCTCTCCCATCAGTTCTTTACCACCTTCACCCGGCTGGGGCGCAGCACCCGCGACTGTATCATGTAACCGCGTTCCACCTCTTCCAGCACGGTTTCATCGGGATGGTCAGGGCTTTCCACGCGCTGTACCGCCTCGTGGAAATTGGGGTCAAAGGGTTTGCCTACAGCCTCGATGGGCTGCACCCCTGCCTCTCGCAGCAGGGATTGCAACTGCCTGTAGGTGAGCTGCACGCCCTCCATGAGTTTTTCGAAAGACTGGCTCTCTTCCGCCGCCTGCATAGCCCGCTCGAAGTTGTCCATGACGCGCAGCAGACTGCGCAGGAACTCCTCCAGAGCGATGCGGCGGATTTCTTCCATCTCCTGGCGTGTGCGACGGCGGAAGTTGTCGAAGTCCGCCATCGCGCGCAAAAGGCTATCTTGCTTTTCGGCGAGCTGCTGTTTGAGCAGCGCGTTTTCCTCTTCCAGTGCACGCAAGCGCGCCTCCAGACCCGCTACGTCTGCCGCAGCTGGCTCCCCCGTCGGTTCGGATGATATCTCCTGCGGGGTAGCCTGTGCTTGATCCTGGCGCGCTTCCGGTTGCTCTTCGTGATGTCGTTGCGATTTACGTTTCATCCCATCTCTCTCCATCATATCGATAATGCCCCTCTCACGAGCTCACACTGATTTGTGTCAGCACGTGCGACAGCGCATTGGCGATGTATTTTACGGCTGATGTTGCCACCTCATAGTGCATGCGGGTCGGTCCCCATACGGATACCGTGCCCGCCACGCGGTCGCCTATACGATAAGAAGATGCCACCAAACTGCAGCAACGCATCTCCGGCAGGGGGTTCTCTTCACCGATGATAACCTGCACTTTGTTCGATGCCTCCACCCTCTGCAGCAGGCGCATCAACATCTGCGGTCGCTCTAACAGCGAAATCACCGGATACAGGCGTTCCACCTGCCGGAACTCGGGCTGCTCGAGGATGTGCTGTAGACCCTCGAGGAATAACTCCTGCTGGCTGAGTGCCTCGATGCAGTCCTGTGCCGCCTGCTCCGTCAGCCTCCACACTGGTTCCACAGAGAGCATTTCCGGCGGAATGGCCAGAGGCTCCACATTCAGCAGTTCGCGCACAGAGCGCATGGCATAGCGCTCCTGCAACATCCTGTCCAGAAGAGCCATTTGCTGGTCGCTCAACCGCTCGGGCACGGGGATCAGCCGGTGTTCCACCTGTCCACTGCTAGCTACCACCACGAGCAGCAGCTTGTCCGCAGCAGGCTGAGACAGCAAGATATGGCGTATCGAGACCACATCCGTCTCCGGCGCGGTTGCTACCGAAGCGTAGTGGGTTATCTGCGCAAGCAGACGACACGTGGCTTGCAGAAGTCGCTCTACCTCGCCGACCTCGGGGTTGGTTGGCGAAAACAGACTGGTCTGTTGAGGAGAGAGCAATTTGCTCAACGGCACCGGTTTCATCAGGTGTTCCACATAGTACCGGTAGCCCAAGTCGGAGGGGATACGCCCTGCAGAGACGTGCGGCTGGCGCAAATAGCCCATCTCCGCCATCTCCGCCATCTCGTTGCGCACGGTGGCAGAGCTGACGCGCAGGCGATAGCGTTCCACTACCGCCTCCGAGCCCACCGGCTCGGCGGTAGCCACGTAATCCTGCACCACTGCCTGCAAAATGAAGGCTTTGCGCTCGTCCAGCCTGTGCATCTTTATTGCTCTCCCCCTTATGTGAATATAGCCTCACAAAGGGCATTTTGTCAAGTTTTCACCCCCTGTTAACGATTGTGGCAAATGGGATACGTTTGTGCAGAGAGCGCAGAATAAAGCCCCCTCTCCCGATTTGCAGGAGAGGGGGTCAGAAAGTGGGTTGGGTTACTCGTTCACAGTGACTTTGGTGGTCGCGACGAAGGGTTTCTTCAAACCAAATACGTCGGTGACCGTCAACGTGACGATGTATTCACCCGCCTTGCGGTAGCGCGTGGTAACTACCTTGCCGATCGCGTCTTCCTGAATGCCATCGCTGGCATCGAAATCCCACGAGTACTTCAGCGGGGTAATGCCTGCGCTGGCTCGTGCCTCCAGTCTCACCAGGTCGTTGGCGGCAACGATTTGCTCCTCGCCGGCGTCCCCGGTGATGGGGGTGGGATCGGTTGCCACACGTATCTCGCCGACGTAGAACACGCCATAAGCGTCACCAAAGACGCGGATTTCCTTGATCTTCGCGTCCGGAGACAATCCTTTGAATGCTCCGAGCGCGATGCCGATGGGGAACCAGCCTTCCTGGTCGGTAATGGGCGGCTCGAACGGGGCAACTGCCTCGTACTGCTTACCGTCATCGGTAACGACAACCACACGCATCTGCTTCATGACCCGCGTGGTCATCGTGGGTGCAGGGTAGCCACCCCGGTAACCACCGTAGCCGGGAATTCCCGGCATTCCGGGCACGCCGCCAGTCACACCCCCCGTACGTCGCCCCGTGCCTACGCCCGGTGCACCCGGCACACCGCCACCCATACCGGGCGGTGCTCCCACTCCGGGACCCGTCGGTGGACCAGTCATACCGCCGAGCATTCCACCGGCTCTACCTGCCGCCCTTCCGGCGCCGGTCGCTGCACCACCGCGGCGTCCTGTAGACGGCATTCCCGGCGCACCTATGCCGGGGGCGCCCATTCCGGGCGGCAGTCCCATGCCTGCGCCTCTACCATAGCCCGCCGTGTAAAGACTGCCGGTACCGCCCGGCAATCGCACCTGGAACAGCAGATACCCATGGGGGTCAGTGGCAAAATGACCCAGGCTGATTGGCTGCTGCAAGGCAATACGCCCGCCCTGATAGAAGCTCTGGGTGACCACCTGCAGGGAGGTACTACCGATGTAGACCGCTTCGCCCGACTCGCGGATGTCGCCACTACCCCATCCGCTCAGTATCAGCCCTGCGTCGGAGGGCCTGTCGCCCTTGAAAATGACCAGCTCCTGTTGAGCCGATGCTTTCAGGCTGGCAACCAGACAGGCTGCCGCCAGCACCGCCAGGAACCTTGTCTGCCACACTGTCCATGTTCGCACTTCGGTTCACCTCGTTTCCGTGGAGTGCCCTTATTCGGGTGGTAGCCCGTGCTCAGCGCGCATTTTGACGCCCGTTGCATCGGGCAACGCCTGAAATCGTTGTATCTCGCAAGCACGGCCGCTGACGGCGTCAATCTCTATGCAGACGCCCTGCACTGCCGGCCGTCCGCGTGCTGCCTCGAACTTCACCGGTAACTGGGAGCGAAACTTCTGCACCACCTGCTCGACCTGCATCCCGATCACCGAGTCCAGCGCACCGCACATGCCCACGTCCGTAATGTAGGCGGTGCCCTGCGGCAGGATACGGGCATCGGCTGTCTGCACGTGGGTGTGCGTGCCAATCACCGCGCTGCACCGCCCGTCCACGTACCAGCCAAAGGCTTGTGCCTCTGAGGTGGCTTCCGCGTGGAAGTCCACCAGCACCAGCAGTGTGGTGCGCTTGACCTCTTCCAGTATAGCATCTATTGCGCGGAAGGGGCAATCCACCAGGTCCATGAACACCCTGCCGCTGAGGTTCACCACTGCCAGTGCGTGCCCCCCAGCCGGGTATACTGCCCATCCACGCCCCGGTGCACCCGGCGGATAGTTGGCGGGACGCAGGATACGTGGCTCGGCATCCAGATAGGCGTACACCGCTTTTTCCTTCCACGCATGATTGCCGGTGGTCAGTACATCGATACCGTAATCCATGAGCTGCGCGGCGATTTCCGCCGTGATGCCGATGCCTCCCGCCGCATTTTCCCCGTTAGCGATGACGATATCGGGAGCGAACTCTTTTTTCAAGAAAGGCAAACACTGCTGCACCGCGTGGCGCCCTGCTCTGCCAACGATGTCTCCCAGAAACAGCACACGCACCACGTGGCTCATCGCGCGTACTCCACAGCGCGCGTCTCGCGGATGACCGTCACCTTAATCTGCCCCGGATACTCCATCTCCTGCTCGATCTTGTTCGCGATTTCGCGCGCCAGCCGCATGGCTTCGAGGTCGTCCACCTGGTCGGGTTTGACGATGAGACGCACCTCGCGCCCCGCCTGCACCGCGAACGCTTTCTCGACGCCGGGGAAAGAGTCCGCGATTTTCTCCAGACTCTGCACCCGCTTGACATAGTTTTCCAGCATCTCGCGCCGTGCGCCCGGTCGCGCGGCAGAGAGCGAGTCCGCTATCGCCACAATGAGCGCTTCGATGCTGGCGGGTTCGACGTCAAAGTGGTGCGCTCCCGCGGCGTTCGCCACCTCTTCGGGCTCGCCGTACCGGCGCAGGATTTCGATGGTCAACAGCGCGTGCGGTCCCTCCTGCTCGTGGTCTGCCACTTTCCCGATGTCGTGCAGTAGTCCCGCCCTTTTCGCCAGCGCGACGTTCACGCCCAGCTCACTGGCAAGCACACCGCACAGATGCGCGACCTCCACACTGTGCGCCAGCACGTTCTGCCCGTAGCTGGTGCGATAGCGCATCTTACCCAGCATTTTGACGAGCTCGGGTGCCAGTCCGGTTACACCCGTTTCCAGCACCGCGCGTTCGCCCGCCTCCCAGATGCGCCGCTCCACCTCGTCGCGCGCCTTTTCCACCACCTCTTCGATGCGCGCCGGGTGGATTCGCCCGTCCGCAATGAGGTTGGTCAGCGCAATGCGCGCCACCTCGCGCCGGATGGGATCAAAGCAGGAAAGCACCACCGCTTCCGGCGTGTCGTCGATAATCAGGTCGACGCCCGTAGCGATCTCGAAGGCGCGGATGTTGCGTCCTTCCCGCCCGATGATGCGCCCCTTCATCTCATCGCTGGGCAAAGGCACCACCGAAACGGTGGTTTCGGTCACCTGGTCTACGGCGCACCTCTGCATGGCGTCGATCAGTATCTCTCTGGCGCGCCGTTCCCCTTCGCGTCGGGCTTCCTCTTCGATCTCGCGAATGAGGTGGGCTGCCTCCTGACGGGCGGTCTCCTCGATGCCGCGCAGGAATATCTGCTTTGCCTCTTCCGGGGTCAAGCCGGAGATACGCTGCAGCTCCCGTTGCTGCTGTTCCACCAGAGCCTCCGCCTCGCGGCGCAGGTTCTCTATCTCTGCCTCTCTGGCAGCCAGATAGCGTTCCTTCCGCTCTACTCCCTCCAGACGCCGGTCTAGGGTCTCTTCCTTATGAGCCAGTCTTCGCTCTATCCTCTGTATCTCCGCGCGTTTTTCGCGGTTTTCGCGTTCCGCCTCTGCGCGGATGCGGTAGGCTTCTTCCTTTGCCTCCAGCACAGCTTCCTTTTTCAGTGCGTCTATCTGTTTGAGCGTCTCCTCGCGCTCCTGCTGCAGTTGAGCCAGGCGCGCCTTGACCTCGTTCTCTCTGGGTAGTATCAGCGTTCGCCATAGGATAACTGTGGCGGCGGCTGCCACCACCAGACCCGTGATTGTGCCAATGAGTATATCCATAACCTTCTCTCACCTCCAGGCTCGCGGAGGAGTCCAGAGGATGAGCGAAGGGCTTCGGAAAAAGTTGCCCTCTACCGTTATACAGGTTAATTACTCGACCGCTTCGGCTATTTCCTCCAAAGGAGCACCGGAGACTGTGGGTATTGCTCCACCCGAGCGGATGCGAGCCTCTATCTCGTCGGCAATCTCGGGGTGTTCCTCCAGGAAGGTGCGTGCGTTTTCGCGACCCTGCCCCAGGCGAGTGTCGCCATACGTGAACCACGTGCCCGACTTGGTGATGATACCGCTCTCCACGCCCAGGTCCAGAATACCACCCACGCGCGAGATGCCCCTGCCGAAGATGATGTCGAACTCCGCCTGCTTGAAGGGCGGCGCCACCTTGTTTTTAACCACCTTCACCCGCGTGCGCGCACCGATGACCTCTGTGCCCTGCTTGATGGTGTCCACGCGGCGCACCTCCAGCCGCACGCTCGCCCAGAACTTGAGCGCACGTCCGCCCGGAGTGGTCTCGGGGTTGCCGTAGGCGATGCCGATTTTCTCGCGCAGCTGGTTGATGAAGATGGCGACCGTGCCCGTCTTGGAGACCGAACCGCCAATCTTGCGCAGCGCCTGGCTCATCAGACGTGCTTGCATCCCCACGTGCGCATCGCCCATCTCGCCCTCTATCTCGGCACGCGGTACGAGCGCAGCCACCGAGTCCAGCACCACCACGTCAATGGCGCCCGTGCGGATAAGAGCATCCATAATCTCCAGCGCCTCCTCGCCAGTGCCCGGCTGGGAGACGTACAGCTGGTCTATCTGTACCCCGATGGCGCGGGCGTACTCGGGGTCGAGGGCGTGCTCGGCATCCACGAAAGCGCAGATGCCCCCGCGCTTCTGCGCCTCGGCGATAATCTGCAACGCGAGGGTGGTCTTGCCGGACGACTCGGTGCCGTAGATTTCGGTAATCCGTCCGCGCGGCACACCTCCCACGCCGATGGCCATGTCCAGCGCGATGGAGCCAGTGGGGATGGCTTCCACCTGCATCTTGGCGGCGTCACCCAGCCGCATCACCGAGCCTTTGCCAAACTGCTTCTCTATCTGCGTCAGCGCCTGTTCCAGAACCTTTTGTTTCTGTGCAATCTCCACGCGCATTCGCTCCTTTACCAGAAGATTGTATACCTAAAGGATTATAGCATATGACACCAGCCCTGTAAAGGTACGGTGGCATCTCTTTTCGACAGGGCAAGAGGTTTTCCTTTATGCGGTGCAATGCGGCGGGCGCAGCTCGCATCGAGTGGTGAAGCTCGCCCTAAACGCAGGCAGGTGAGGAGCGGCTGACCAGAAGGTTTGCCAGCCAGATGGCATCGAACAGATTGTTTCGAACACCCCAGACCTTTCAGTCATGAAGGTGTTCAAAAAGTGGTGGGGGTCAGGCAACTGCAATAGTCTCGCAGAGTTGGCGACACACAGCGACATCATCTGTCATTCTGAGCGAAGCGAAGAATCTCTTTTGAGGTGCTGAGATGCTTCGCTTGCGCGCAGCATGACAGGAAAGTGCCGCTTCAGTCGCTGGAACAAGCCGCGAGGCAATTTATCGAACACTCTCTTTCAATCATTGACATTTCTGCAAGAATGCTGTATCATGTAAGCAGACTTCTACCCCTCGTGAAAGGAGCAAAAAAGATGAAACGCCTTGCTTTGCTACTCAAACGGGGGGGGGTACTGACCGCCCTCGCCCTGATGTGCCTGCTTGACGCGCACGCTTCCGTCACCGTCTACGCCGTGTGGTATCCCAACGGGTACAACAGCCCGCCTCAAGTGGTGCAAAACGGAGCCACCATCGGTGGATGGTTCTACCTGCGTCTGCGGGTGCAACCCCAAAGCGGTTACATTATCAGTGCCAGTGTGACCCAATCCGCCCTCGCCGAGCAGACCGACGTGCATCCGGTAACGCCCACATCCCCAACCTTCCAGAGCACACAGCCCAATCCTGCCTACGGTGACCCCACCGGTAACGTGGTGGTGTTGCAAAGCCAGCAGAACCTTGCGGACAGGCACAACGGGCAGTATCGGCTGGATGTGACGGTGCAATACACCGTGTCCACAGGCAATCCTCCACCCAACGACCGGCAGACGTTCACGGAGGTGGCTTCGTTCACCTTTAACGTATTGAACCTGCTGCTGGTGGACAGTCGGCCAGAGCCTTACTTTGTGTGGAAGCCGGACGAGATGACAGGCGTGCCGTTTTCGGCGCAGTTGCAGCACGCGCAGGCGGGGACGTGCACGGTGAAGCTGGAGATATTCCGCACTGAGGACAATCAGAACCCCATCTTCGTTCGACAGTTCGATGGCGTTTCCCGTCCGGGCACCTGGTCATGGACGTGGGATGGGAAGCTGGCAGACGGAGTCATTGCGCCGCGTGGCGTCTATACTTACCGCCTGTCGGCCCTCGCCTACGTGCCCACCCTTCCCGATAGCGACAGCAATCGCTCGGACAGTTTGCGGATGACGCAAACGCGGCTTGAGGTTTCGGAGGACCGTCGGCTGTTGTTCCGCTACTATCTCAGCGAGGCAGGTAGCGATGGGTCTGTACTGGCTCTTGACCCCTCGCCTCAAGAGGTAATCATGTGGGATGTGGGCGTCGCCACCAACGCGGGGTGGAACAGCCTGGAGGTCATCCTGCCGCCTATGGAGGAATCGCCTCCGGGTTCCATCCGTTATCTGGCGTTGATTCCCGACCGCGGGCATATCAACGGTATGGATAAGGCACACCGGATGCGCTGGGCATTGCCGTTGAACTCCAGGGTGCCTCTGGTGGGAGTAGTGGTTGATGCGGGACACTCGGGAAGAGCAAGCGGGCCGGGAGCTGTTGGGCAATACGGCGTACCGTCCAAGGTCGTTTACGAGTGCGATGTCAACTTCGTGCTCGCCAACCTGCTCGGGGCCGAGCTTGTTAGCAACCATCTTACCTATACTGATTGCTGGCAGTTCGGGAACCTGTTCGCGTATACCGTTGCCTACACCAGAAGCTCCCGTGAGGACCCCGCAGTTAACAATACGAAAAAAGGACGACGAGAACGCGTTAAGCGGATAGCGCAAGCAGTAGAACGTGGTTTTAGCAGTTTAGTTTCCATCCACCACAACAGTAGTCCGGGAACTACACAGCGTCGCGACGTTGAGGTATATTATGCCCCGAAAAATGTTCATGGCAGTGTTTTGGCGCAGCCAGTATGCGATTGGCTCCGTGTCGCTCTGAGACCTGAGCTCCGACCAGCTGCAGATAACCCCAAGCGAGCTAACTTCTTCTTCCTGCATTGGCATTCTATCGAAGTAACAGGAAGCGGGAAGAAGCGTCGAATAGGTCATCAAGTACCCGCGGTACTCGTAGAAGCAGGATGGATGAATAATCCCGTGGACCTGCAAGAGATTGACCCGGACAATCCACAAGGAAGAGAACGACGTCTGCAGACCGTTCTCGGCATTCATCTTGGGACCGACGAGTTCTATGGGAGGTGAAAACGATGAGATGGGTTGTGAGTTGCTTGGTGCTGACAGTGTTCGCCTGCCTATCGATGGCGTGGGCGACGCCAGAGCCGGGCGAAGAAGAGCTGGAACGCGCATTGGAAACGCTTTACCAGGTGGGAGGAGCAGTCTGGCAGCCGAGTGGTGAGTGGATACTATTCGTGCGCTATGCTCCCGACGGTGGCCCCTCACAAATCTACAAGATACGCCCAGACGGCACGGGTTTAACTGCCATTACCCCCGAATGGTATGCCAACCCCGTGTGGGCACCTGACGGGACGAAATTTGCTTGTGTCGGAGGCACAGAGATGACCGACGAACTGTATGTACTGGACGTGAACGGCACCCATCTGCGCTCCCTGGGATATCACCCAGGCTTTCTTGGGTTTGAGGGATGGTCACCAGACGGATCGATGATTGCCTTCACCACAAGACGCGGAGACGGTGGACCGTATGTCGCGTTGATGACCAATACGGGGGAAGAGGTGCGATTCGTCTGCACTGGTTATTCTGCAGCGTGGCACCCTTCGGGAAGATATCTGGTTGTTGAAGATACTATAGGCAACAATCCGATAACGTACCTCTTCGAGGTAGATGTGCAGACCAAACAGAGGAGGCAAATAACTTTCAAGCCAGGTTGTGATAGTGTCCCGGTGTATTCACCAGATGGCGAGTGGATTGCCTTTGTCTCATCAGCACGCTGGCAGCCGCGGACTCGTGGTTCATCCATTTGTCTGGTGCGACGCGATGGTAGTGATCTGCGTGTACTGGAAATAGACGAGGAAGATTACGATTACACCGCGCCCCGTTTCTCCCCCAATGGACAGTATCTGGTGTTTGGGCGGGGAAAGTGGGTACCCACCGACCTCTACATCTGCCGCGTCGACGGTACCGGCTTGCGCAGGCTGACCCACTTTTATCCCGACGGGCAGGCGAAGGGGCAGGACACGCTCAACGTGGTGAAGGCTGCACCAGTAACCAACATGCAATCCCATGCTTCTTCTCCTGCGAAGTCTGCCAAGCCTGTTAAACCAGCAAAGCCCACTAAGCGGCAACAGAAGCGGGCTGAGGGTGCGCCCTTCCCTTGGCTGGCGCCGCCGATACCGCTGAGGCGAACCGTCGCTGGCTAGCTAAATGGACTAACTGTTCATTGAGCGGGCGGTTGACGAAAACAACGAGCCGATGCTGTATGCCGAGTACTGGGGGTATGATGACAGGGAAACGCCAGAGGATGAGACGGATGATGAACATCTCTACTTCATCCGCTGGTATGTGTTGAAAGACAGCCTGAACACGAACGCACACCGTGGGGAGATATGGCTGTTTGACCCCGAGTTACAGCGCATCGGCACGTGGGATTTGGCGCAGTTGCCCTGCGTGGATCACCAAGACCAGCCCGACGGCTTAACCGCCAGTGCATCTGGGGTGAGGCATGGGGTTCTGGTGCGGGTGCCGGTGAGCCTGATGGTTACTCCCGGCGAATACCTGTTTATGGTTCACGCGGTGGATGACCATGCGGCAGAGGAGAAGCATCACCGGCGGAAATTTGCCTTGCCGCTGAATGCGCAACTACACGTGGAGATAGACAAGGTGCGGGTATATTACCGTAACCTGACAGAACGCGCTCGAGCCTATCCCTTTACCACGGACACAGTAGCGCTCAGGGCTATCGTATGGGTCCGTACCCGGCAGGGATACTACGCCTTCTGCGGCATGGGGTTCAGGAACAGCAGCAGCGGGTGGTTTGAGAACGATGGTTACTGGTTTGCGACTGGTACCGATGGGGACCCCATTATTTGGAACGAGGATTCTTTACCACGTTTGGACGCAGCGCAGCGAGTATACCGTTGGCCGGGTGGTATGTTACACTTCTCATGGTATCGTTTGACACACAGCGTAGACTCGGAGCAGAACCTATCTTTCAAACAGACAGATTTTAAATGCACATGCAACAACAGAGCGGAACATATCCATCGCTATTACTACTACCCGCCTTTCACGAGTCTAAGTATCGGCTGGGGGACGGACGCTCTCCCAGTTGCACTCGGTACTTCACGCTACGCTGTGCGTGTGATATGGTGGGTTCGTGGACAGAGGCGTGTCGTGGCAAGTCCTGCGCCGGCCCCGGGCCGCTACCAATCTCCTAATCCATCACCGGTCAACTGGGACCTGACCTGGAGCCAAAACTGTGACGAACGGGAAGAGTACCCCGTTCGCATCAGCGTGCGAAATGGAGAGATTGACAATAGTTGGCAAGCGGACCCGCTTCGTCGTTCATACTTGCAGTGGCTGACAAGCTGCCTTGGTGTGCCATACGAGTGGGGCGGTCGGTGGTATGGTGGCAAAGCGGAGGACGTAAGGGGGGATGCCTCCGGATATGATAACGCTTACAATGGGTACGGCTTCGATTGCGTCGGCGTTGTCAATGCTGCAGCCAAACGCGCAGGCTATAACTGGCCGTTGGAACCGTACACAGTCTCTGCATTGGTCACCGAAACGTATAGCATTCCGATTACATGGGAACAGCGAGAACCTGGAGACATTCTTGCCAGAGCTGGGGTGCACGTGGTTACGATCTATCGGGTCAATGGTACGGCAACAAATCCGACAGACGAGGTTCTCGATGCACACGGTGCCGCGCCGGAAGGGGAACCACAGAGTTTATACAATACAACCCATCGCTGTCCTAAAAACGCTAGTTATTGGAGAGACAGGGGCTTCCGTCCCTACAGGCTCAAGTCTTACCCACAATAGAACGAAGGAGGTCTAACCAATGAAGCCGCAAGCGCTTTTGGCATGGACTGTCGTGTGGATGACATGCCTGACTGCTCTTCCCGCTGACCAACAGCCGCCGGTACCACAGCAGCCCGACCTGAGTGCACATCTGCTGACCAAACCGCAGGTGTTGTTTACCATCCGATGGGGCAGTGGTTCTGACCAACTTTATAGACCTGTGGAACAGGGCGACTGGTATGGTCCATGTGAGCTGCACGTCAGCTCAGAAGACAGTGTCTACCTCGTGTTACCCGGCGGAGTAAGGCTGTTTGACCGAAGTGGTAGGCTTCTCAAGCGGCTCCCCGTGCAGGCGGACCCTGAAGACAAATCGGTTAGCATTCCCGCCGTTGACTCGCAAGGCAGAGTCATGGCGTTTTGCTATGAGCCGGGCAAAGAGAAGATCTTGGTTACTGGGCGAGACGGCAAGCGACTGAAGCAAGTAGAGTCCTCTTTGCAGCCAGCTGTGGAGCAAGCCCGGTCGCTGGCGAAGTCTACTAGTCGCTACGACATCATAGGACTTGACCTGAAGTGCCTGCCTGACGGTCGCTTGATTGTGGGTGATGGATATCGGCTCGACCCCGTGACCGGCACTTTGGACAAGGTACCCGAAACGGCCGACTCCCCTCAGGTCAATGCGCATCGCGGATACCTGTATCAGATAGAGGAAGCCGACCCTGGCGTTCCCGGTAAGAAGTGGTATGTCTACAGAACGGGCGAAGTATACTATACCGAAGTAGACTGGACCGAAGGCTGCCGCCTCAAGATTCTAGTGCATGACGACAAAGGAAGGCTGCTGAGAGAAGTGCAACTGCCGAGCGGTGAATTGAGTGAGGTAGAGAAGCAGTTGCCGTTCTACACCGGTCTGCACGCCGTCGATGGTCGGGGCCACTTTTACCTGACCCGCTACCCAAGGGTGGTATACGACGTGCCTCTTTTCGAGCAGGACTACCAGCGGTATATCGGGGTGGTGGAATACGATAAGACGGGCAAGTTCGTAGGGTTACGTGCTATCTGCGAGTCTTTCAGCCGCTGCAATATCACCGTGGACAAAGAGGGCAACGTCTACTGGCTTGCACCCAGCGAGGACGGTGTAAAGGTCATGATGGCTCCTGTACCCCAGAGCGCCCGTTAGGTGTGGGAGCCAGGTATAGTGCGGTTTGGATGGGAAGAGCGCGTCTAAAGGCGTTCTGCCCGGTCGTATTCACAACATCTCCGACAACTGGCTAGCAGCGCCGGGACACGTGTGTTCGTATGATGGCGCGGGATGGGGTGTTTGGACATGGGATTGTCCGGGCAACTGAACGCAGGTTTCGTCCCCGCGTTGTCCGCCTCTTTCAGCCGCTGGGACACACATCAGACTCTTGAGCGAACACGCTTGAGGCAGAGTTGTTACCCACTGAGCCTTCGGCGCGTCCAATTAGCGAAGGAGGGAAATTGCGATGCGACTCTTTAAAGGATTGCTCTGCATTGGCTTGCTGAGCCGTGTGGTGACCACTGCGGGATGGACGCAGCCTGATCTGGGCAAGTTCGATGCCAAACTGCTGAGCGGAAACTGGGAACAGGACATTCCCCTCATCCTGCCTGCATGGGAAGGAACGTCTGATGAAGGTTACAGATGCAAAAAGCGCAAGAACTGACCAGGAATACGCTTCGGGCGGGAAGCCTATACACCCATATCGTGCGCAATCCCCATGTAGCCCCCAATCTCATCTACTGGTTACTATACCCACATCCCGAGATCAAGCCGAAGTTCGTGCGCCCGGCTCCCGAGCGAGCGGGCGACGCGATGCTTTCCGGTCGCGTGGATGCCCCCAATGTATACGCCGGGGTGCGCAAACGCTTCCGATGGAAGTTTCCCGGCGCGACACGCCGGCAGGACTTAGAGGTGCGAGAAGAGGTGCTGTGGGTGTGGAAACCCGAAGAGTGGGGCTTTGTCGCTGAGACATACTGTGCGGGCACACTGAACGACCGGTATACAGCCGTTCTGCTCTGGCAGGATCCGGAGGGGAGCCGGCGGATGCGGTATCGGGTCGCCTGTCTGGATGCGGAGTGGGGTGAGCGGTGGATTGCGCCGTTGCTGGTGTGGGAGGCGGTGGAACATCCGGAAACGGTGACGGGCAAGCAGATAGCCCCCCTTTGGGAGGAGCATGAAAAGCAGTATAGAAGGCTCTGCTTCTGGCTGAGTGTGACTCGGGACGGCAGTCGCGTGCTGGTGGTGGCTTGCGCCTTCAACGACGACTGGGCGCACTCGCTGCTGTTCGTGTATGATGGGGAGGGGAAACTGCTTCGGACGCGCGCGTTGCCTGCGTATTGCAATGGGATTGAGCGTGGCGGTGCGGATAATCTTTTCCTCTTGGGCTTGGAGAAAAAGCCTTCCGGTGACTTTAGACCAATGGCTACCCTGCTTCTGGACAGGGATGGCAACGTGCTGGGGCGTTTTGCGCGGAAGCCGGGCCAACGGTTAGAACCACTCTCTGTGCAGTTACACACGGACGAGATTGCGTGGGATAGCAGGTCTACCGCGTACTACCGCTTGCCCAAGCCGGGTTCCCGCGCCTATTAGGCGAACATCGACGCATGGCGCAAGGAGCCGAAGTAAAGCTGCCGGAGACCTCCTGGAGGGTGCAGGGGCACCCCGCTTACAACACGCATGTTATGTCCGTGTCGTACAGGTTTCTGGCAACATGCCACCACGCCTGCGTGAGGTGGTACGCCGCTTTCCATGCACTGCCTTTGCAGGTGTGCGAGGGCTGAGAGGACTCGTCCAGCGTCTCGAAGTAGTCGCCGTAGTCGGGGTCGTGGAAGCGGGACAGCACCGTATGGCACACTTGCGCCAGCCGCTGGCGGTAGCACTCCTTTTGCGTTAGCCGGCACCACAGGGACAGTGCGCCCATCGCTTCTCCTTGCGTCCAGTAGATGAGGTGGCGGTTCACCGCGTGGCCTTCTGGCGTTACCGTCTGGATAAAGGCATGGCGGGATTCGTCCCATCCGTGCTGCAGGCAGAAGGTCAACAGGGCATCGGCGACGGGGATGAAGGCGTCCGCGCCCAGCTGCAGTCCCGCAACCCGCAGGAACCACGCCGCCTCCAGATTGTGCCCGATGCTGACGTGCCCGCCGGTCGCATCCACGTTCTCGCTCCAGTCGTTCAGGAACCACTCGCGGGCGCATCGTCCGTTCGGATGGAGGGTGCGCGTCACCACGGTTTGCGCCAGCTCGCGCAGATGCTCTCGCGCGAACGCCGAACCTGTGAACGCCGCCACCGCCGACGCCGCTTCCATGCTGTGCAGTTGCGTGTCCAGTCGTTTCGTGTTGTCCAGCGGGAACAGGCACCGCGTCAGCGACTGCACGTAGCCGCCCCGCTCGCTGTCCCACAGATGCTCGTACATCCAGTGCAGGGCGTCCTCCGCATCGTGAAGCAGGGCGTCGTCCTGCAGGGCGTGCCCGGCGCAGGCGAGGGCGTATGCCACGAAGGCGTGCCCGTATGCCATCTTGCTGCCATTGGTCAGCTCCCCATCGCGCGACACAGTCCAAAACCAGCCGCCGCATTTAGGGTCGTGCATCTTATCCTGCAGGAAGCGCAAGCCATACTCCACGAGGTGCTTCCAGAAGCTGTCGCCGCTCCAGATTGCGCCGATGGAGAAGGCGTAGATGAGGCGCGTTTGCATCACCAGAAACTTCTGCCCGTCGCCGTAGCGGCTGCCGTCGCGGTTCAGGTGCGTCCAGAAACCGCCGTGTTCGCGGTCCACCGCGTGCTCCGCCCAGAAGGCGAGGTTGCTCAGCACATGATGCTTTATCTGCTCCGCGGAGGGCAGGACCCACTCGCTCATAGCATCTCCTCCACTGACTGCAGGTTGGGGTTTTCGCAGGCGCGACGCCCCTCTTTCGCCATGTGCACCCAGCGTCCGTCTATCTGCACGCGCACCACGTCGGCGGTGAAATCGGTCATCGTGCCTTCGACGGAGCTGTTGGAGAAGAAGGAGGAGCCGACGCCATAGACGTCCACCGGCACACCCTCTTCTTCGAACTGGCGGATGCGCTGCAGGTTGAAGCCACCCGTCGCCACGATTTTAATCTGGCGGCACCACTCGGCGGCGCGCTCGCGCCATTCAGCGGGGATGTTCCAGTCTTTCCACGCGTTGTCGAGGGCGTCACGCAGGGCGCGAATCAGCGCAGGGCTAACGCCGTAGAGGCTGGGGTCGTCGGGCAGGTGCTGGAGGCTGCGGTCGCGCAACTCGCCGCCGGTGTCCGGGCGCACGCCGTACAGTCGATACCGCTGTGCCGTTTCGTGGTCGCCGGCATCTACCGCCTGTCGGTAGCGATCGAAGAAGGCTCTGGCGACCTGCAGCGACGTGCGCACGCAGTCGTTATGGAAGTCCACCAGCGCGATGCGGGGCACCTCCGGCGGCAGGATACGGGCGAACTGCAGCATCAGCTCGGTGGTGTCGCCGAGGAAGCAGGCAATCATGGCGTGGGCGACGGTACCGCCTGCTCTACCACCCCACAGCGACGCCTGTGCCGGCGTAGAGACGAAGGGGGCAGTGCTGCCGCTGAAGTCGTGGTTATATCGCTGCACGCCAATATAGTATGCGTAGCCGTCCATCGCCTGTGTGGCGGGCAGGTCGAAGCGGGCGGGGAAGAAGAGCACTGGCTTGCCTCGTGCCGCCTGCAACAGCTGGTAGGTGTTGGTGGCGATGCGGCTGGCGCGGGTCAGTACGCCAAGCGTGGGCGTCTCCAGAATGGCGAAATCGCGGTAGCGCCCCCGCACCTTCAGCACGGGGGTAATCTCTATCGGGTTGCCCGCGTAAGGGGCAATGTCCCCGTCCTGCACCGCCAGTATCTGTAGCCGGTCGCCGGTGGGGATGAAGGTATCTCCATCCCACTCGCCGCTGCACCGCTGCAATATGGCGACTGCGGCGTCCACGCCTGCCACCACCGTGAAGGGCTTGCGGCGGGGAAACCACTGCATCTCCACCACCATGTCGCCGGTGGGCAGGTGATGGTAGTCGAAGATACCCTGCGCCTCCAGCAGGGAAGAGTGTCCCTGAAAACGATACCGTTCCCGTGCCAGATGGGTCAGGATGGTCATGCCGTTCCAGAAGTAGCGGTCGCTGTAGTCGCCGCGCCGAATGCCCTCCCAGTCTAACCCCATTTTGTCTGCAGGTATTCGTCTGCCGTCAAAAACACTCATTGTCATGACCTCGTGACTGCGTGTTTCGCCCTCCAGAAACGCAGGCTTCTTGGACGCAGGCTAAAGCCTGCGGCTACATTCTGTGTGGTTTCGAACGCCCGTACAGTCCACTCGCATCAGGGTAACCTGAATCATTATACTTTGGAAGGGTATCATGCGCAACCGCAGGCAGGATGAATCGTCCTCGCCGGACAAGAACATGGTGATAGTGCCATAACGGGTAGAGAGAAGGAAAGGTATGTTATCCCAGAGCTCGGACTCGGATGGAGGAGGTGGTCATGCGACAGATTCTGGTGTTTTTTGCTTTTGCCATTGCTTTGCTGATGGCGGATGTGGATTCGCAGGAGCCTTCCGCCCGCCCGCCGGATGCGGACGGCAATGGTATCCCAGACCCGTTGCAACAGCGGCTGGGTGGGTCGCTGCGTCCTCTGGTGCGGCGTGACGCGGTAACCTCCTTCCAGACAGGCGCGATGTATCAACCTTCTATCGCCGTGCCCGCCGATGTGGCTATCGTGTACTCTTCGCAGGCAGAGCGGATACGTTCATGGTTGCAGGCAGGTTACACCGTACACACGATGTATGGCTTCCGCACGTATACGGACTATGCGCAGGCTCGCCCCGACGAAGTGCAGCGCGACCGGTACGGTCTGCCGTTAGTGATCGAGCGCGTCAGCTACTACATGGTTCCCGCGCCCGCGCGGGTCGAGGCGGCAAAACAGTACGTTCGCGAGGCACTGGCAAACGGGTCAGCGGCTATTGTTCCCGAAGAGCCGGAGTACTTCGCGCGCGCCGGTTACGAAGAGAGCTTTAAGCAGGAGTGGCAACGCGTGTATGGAGAGGAATGGCAGCCGCCGCACAGCAGCCCGCTGGCGAGGTGGCGCAGCGAGCGGTTAAAGGCTCAGATGGAGCTGAATATCATCCGGGAGATGCTTCGCGAAGCGCAACGGGTGAAGCCGGATGCTCGCCGGATGCTGGCGATTCACAGTCCCATCAACTATGCGAACTGGGGCATCGTCTTTCCACACGCGGCGGCGGTGGCGATGCCCGAACTGCAGGAGATTATCGGGCAGGTGTGGACGGGAACGGCACGCACGCCCTGCCTGCTGGATGGCGTCAGGGCGGAACGCACCTTCGAGACCGCCTATCTGGAGTACTCTTCGCTGTGGCATCTGGTGCGAGGCACAGGCAAAGTGATGTGGTTCCTGATGGACCCCGTCGAGGACAACCCCAACCGCACGATGGAGGACTATCGCAGCAACTATGAGCAGACGTTGATCGCGGCGCTGATGTTTCCGCAGGTAGCGCGCTATGAAGCCATGCCGTGGCCCGAGCGCATCTTTGGGCGCGTGCCCGACGCGCAGGCGACGCAGGTGCTTTCCGTGTTGAGCGTGCTTCAGTCCATGCCCGAACAGAAAGGTGCCCACCTGCAAGCGGGCACTTCAGGCATCGCTACCTTTACGGCTGACAGCATGATGTGGCAACGGGCGGAGCCGGCGCGCAGCCGCTGGGAGAACTTTGACGGTTTGACTTACCCCCTGCTGACGAAGGGCATCCCCGTACAGGTGCTTTCTTTGGACTGGGCACATGAGCCAGGCTACCTGAACGGCTTCAAGGTGTTATTGCTGAACTATGATACGATGACACCGCCTGCGGCACAGACCCATCGCGCTATCAATAGGTGGGTGGAGCAGGGGGGATGGCTCATCATCGCGGGAGATGACTCGCCGTACGCTGGTGTGGCGGATGCGTGGTGGGTCAAAGCGGGCTACAAATCGCCTCTGGAGCATCTGTTTACGACACTGTGGGGTGCCATGCTGAAAAGAGAGCCTCTGGGTATGCCGCCAATGCCCTCATGGACAACAGTTGCTCGTGAGGAACGCAGCATCACCGACCTCAGCAACCGCCGACGTTACCGGATAGACCTCTCTTCTTTTGTGAGAGAAAACGACAGTGTGCTGGTGCGCTTCAGTGATGCACAGCCCTCGGACGGGTGGGGCGCCTGGGTGACGGAGCTCCATCTGCAGGTAGACGGACAAACGAGAGTCCGATTCCGGGTGGGTTCTCCCACAGAGAAAGCGTATCTGGTTGCGGATGCCAGCTCGGGTCTGGTGGGTGGCTCGCGATTCGCCGATGGGCAAGCATTCTGGGTGTATCGCTTTCCTGCACGCAAAGGGGCGCAGGTGACTTTAGAGGTCGACATGGGCAATCAGTTTGAGGTCTGCGCCAGCGGTCAGCCGTGGCAAGGTCGCGCACTGGTGCGCACGAATCCTTCACACACCCGATTGCCGGCGCGGTTTTCGGTCAGAACACTCTCCACCATCACTGTGACGGCTCCGCCCCGTGGGGCAGAGGTGCTGATGAAAGATGAAGCCAGCGGCAAGCCGGTGGTTTGGCGTCAATCGCTGGGAAAGGGAGGTGTACTGGTGTGCTCCCTGCCCCCAGAGATGTTCGCGTCCTCTCGTGAAGGGGGTGAGCTGCTGAGGGGGCTGGTCGGGCTGTGCATCCCTTACACCGAGAGCGGCAATCTGGTGCTGAAGCGAGGGGACTACACCATTGTGCGCTGTTTCGAACGTGGCGTGACCCTTCGCGGCACATACGTCAACGTGCTGCAACCGGACCTGCCTGTGGTAACCAATCCCTCCGTGCCTGCAGGAGGCTGGGGACTTTTCAAAGCGCTGCCAGAGAGACTGAAATCTCCTGCTGTGTTGCACGCTACGGCGCGGATTACGCACCTGCAGGCGGACGACAAGTTAACCGCTTTCTTTATCAAAGCGCCGAGCGGAACCACTGCGGCGGTACGGCTCCACACGGCGGGTAGAACACCAGCGCGGATGCGTGCCTGGGATAGCGGAGGTAACGCGGTGGACGTCAACACACGGGCTGAGGGGCACTACCTGCTCCTGAGCTTTCCGAACCGCGCCAAGGGGGTCGGTGTACGGGTAGACTGGCAACCGTAAAGCAAATGGCACAGGTGGTAGCCTGTGCCTATTCAAACGCCGCTGGCTGCGGCGGACACCAGAGTAAAATACAGTACCTGCGGGAGGAGGGTTCTCAAAGGGGTTGTTCCATAAGAACCCGCACTTTTCACAAGTTTTTTTTCGTTTGAGGGATAAGGTTCGCCATCGTGCACGGGCGTGTCCGTGCCCTTGACCGTGCGGCATATTCCGCTGTATTCACACAGGCTGCAATGGTCTCCGGGTACGGGCGCAATGTCGCCTGCTTTCAGGCGGTTCAGCAGTTCGCTAATCTTGCGCGCGGCGGTGCGTTCGATGCTTTTCCAGCGTTCGCCGTGCACATGCTGTACCACGTTGTAATCCTCCTGAGATTGTTTGCCCAGCCGTTGCAGGAGGTCGGTATTTAGCGTGTCGGTAAACAGTATGCGGCACCGTTTGCCTTCCAGCGCGCCATCCAGCGCGACGGCAGCAGGCGTCAGCTTCCATACCTGCCTCAGCGCAGCCACGTACAGAATCGTCTGTAAATCTTCGCCCGTCTGTATCTCCTGCCACCATCTGTCTCTCAGGTTGCGTTTGTAGTCGATCAGTACGGCTGCAGATGTCTGCGGGCAGATGTCCACGCGGTCTATCCTGCCGCATATCCGCATTTTCTCTCCATTGGGCAGGGTCAGGTGCAGCGGTGGCTGAGTAACTGGCAGGGTTTGTTCCTCGTCGTCCGGGGCAGGACCGAAAACCGCTTCCGTATACAGCGTCTGCAAACCAAACGCGGTGTATATCTGCTCTTCGCGTTCCAGCACCGAGCGCACCATATCTTCCAGCTGTTGTAACAGCAGTTGCCGTTCCCCGATGGGACGGTCTACAGGTTGCTCTTGCGCTATCTCCTGCAGCAGAGTATGCAGAGGCTGTTGCTGGTTGCGTTGATGGCGATGCAGCACCGCGTGTAGCCAGCGACCCTGTCCGGTGGCGTAGTGCGTTCTCTCCCCATGCAGTTTCATCTCCCACCGTACGAAATGCCGGAAGGGGCATTGCTGTAAATCTTCCAGTTCGCTTGCCGAGTACGCGCGGCGGGTGGGATGTGGAATGCGGGTGGTGAGGCGGGGGAAATCGGGCAAAAAGCGCCACCGCCACCATTGCCTGCACCTTTCGGGATGTTCGTTCAGCCAGCGATGAAGGGTCTGTGCGGTGTGCAGTCGTTCGGTGGTATCCATCTCGCGGCGCGTGTGCGGGTTAAAGTCGAAGAGCGAGTCCACCAGGGTACGCTCCATATCTCGTTCGTCCACCGTGTGTGAGAGGGGAGCGGTGACGTCGTTGAGGCGCAGGCTGCGCTGGGTGATGCCTTCGGGAGGGAATATCTCGCGCAGAGAGCGCAGGTAGAATGAGGGTTGGACATCGTGGTCGCCCTCGGTGCGAGAGTAGGTGAAAATCACCTTTTGCGAGGCGCAGGTCGCTGCCTGATAGAAGACAAGCCTTTCCAGAGCGGCGCTGTCCGTGCTCAGCGGAAGGTAGCAACCCGCATGTTCGTTCACCCAGCGGCGGTCGTCATCGCGCAGGAGGGCATCCTCCGTAGCGCGTTTGGGGAACCTCCCTTCCTGCATTCCCATGACGAACGCCACACGTGGACGCAGGGGACGGCTGCGGGCAGCCTCCAGAAGCCACACCGCGTTGCGAAGGGAGTAGCTGTGCCTTTGGGGAGTTACCGCCCATGCCTGTTCCACCGCTCGCGCCCAGTCGGTCGGCGTGCCGGGCTCCTCCGCGTCCAGCAAGGCAACCACCTGATGCGCTACCTCCAGAGCCTGCGCGAGAGCATCGCCGTGTTCCGCTGCCAGCACAGAGCCGAACTTCATGGAGCTCAGTGCCCTTTCTAACGTGTCCAGCCATTGCTTCGGAGTGGGGGATTGTGCCAGAGCCTGTGTCCACTCGATGGTCTCGCGAAGGAGAGTTGCTGCCGGATTGCCTTCACCCGATGCCTGCTCGGGGAGGCGCAGCCAGTTTGTTGCCCCTGAACGTATCCCCCGGCGAACCGCCAGCAGGCGGAGACGGTCTGCATCCATGATGTCTATCGGCAGATAGCCGCTTTTCAGCCATTGCAATACGGACTCGCGTGGGTAGTCACTTGTATGGAGGTGCAGGAAAACGGTCAGGGCGCGTGTCAGCGGATGCTCGCTCAGGGGTCTGGTCTCAAAGCTCTGCGTGGGGATGGCAAATCGGGAGAACACCGCTTCGATGGTCAGCAGCACATCGGGCAGGTCACGACAGAGTACCGCAATCTCACCCCACGCCATGCCGTTGCGGTGTAGCTGCGTGATTTCACGGGCAATCCACTCGATCTCCGCAAGCAGATACGGTGCCTCCCATATCTCCACAGACGGCGATACCTGTACGGCTGCCCCGACAGGCGCAGGGGAGAGCAGATGCGCAGCAATGTGCAGAACCGTTGAGGATGTTTGTTCATCCTGTGACAGGGACAACTGTTCGTGGCGCACTTCAAAATGTTCTTGCAGGCATTTCAGCGTAGCAGAAGTGCTTTCGAACAGCGCGTCTCGCCCTTCTTCCCAGCAGAGTGTGACCACCAGGTCACGCCCAGTTTCGGCGAGGGCACGTAAGAACTCCAATTCACTGGCACTGAAACGGGCGAAGCCGTCAAACAGCACACGGCGCGGGATACGAGGGGTCCGAGGTGCATCGCGCAATGCTGCGGCGGCGATACGGTACACATCGTCTTCCTCTTGCCAGCCTTGTTGGGTGAGCAAGCGGCGATAGGAGCCCCACACCCGCGCCAGTGCGTCCACTTTCTCCCTTTCCTGTGAGTGCTGAGCCATACTCTGCAACGCTTCCGGTGAAATCCCCTCGCGAGCCATCTCCCTTGCCCACGCCGAGAGCAGAGTGAGTATACCATCGCGGCCGACAGCGTGTTCCAGAAGACTTCCAGGTTGAGCGAGAAAGCGAATCGCCCTGCGAAGGATCCAGCGGCGCAGGTGCAGGGGAACCACCCGCGCTCCTCCTGCGGTTAGCGCCACCTCGGAGGCGAAAGCATACAGGCTCCGTACCGTCCTGTCAGCCTGTTCGGGGGGCGTGCCCTCCGCTTTCAGGATGGCGCGGGCAACCTCCGACTGCGTTTCCGACGGCAGCACCAGACACGCCTGCGCCCGTTCTTTCAGGCAGGCCTGAATGCACCGACGGGTTTTCCCACCCAGTGCGCGTGCTGTCCATACGGTTAGAGGTGGCTTTGTCGTCTCCGTTGCCGTCGTCATATTGACCCCTGTGTGCTGAAAGCAGTACACTATAGTAGTATATTCGTTTTACGGGCGAATGGCTACTCCACGCCTGTAGGGTCTTTTGTGGAAAGAACATCTCTGGATATGGGTCCGATGATGCAACGGGCGCATGGTTCGCCCGGTCGGGCGAGGCGTACAGGCAAAATCGCTGCTGTGGTTGCCGTTACGGGCGTTTTCGGCATGCTTGCGTCGCTGGGGTTACTTGTCGGTCGATCGCCTCGCCAGCCATCCACGATGTTCCACAGAGGCTACGTTCTGCCCGCGCCCAAGCCGATGCCGATCCCAACGGTTTCCCCGCCGATGGTAACCGTAACCCCACCGCCTGCCGTTCCACAGGTTATCCTGTTGCCTCCGCCGCGTCGGTCGCTCTGGGAGATTCGCGCGGAGCTGAAGCGCGGGCTGGGGGAGTGGGAGTTTCCGCACTACGTGAACGCACCCCATTATGGCTCCGGCCCCGACAGCCCTTTCCCCAGCCCGTTGAAGCCACATCTGGCAGTCGTACACGCGGAGTAGCTAGGCACCTTCCGCCAGCACAGGGAACAGCTCCCCGGCTAAAGGCTCACCCGGCTGTAAGCCCAGTCCATCGGTTACCACATGGGGCTTGCCGTTGTACAGGGTGCCGTCTGCCATGAATATGGTCACCATCGCGCGGCGTGGACGGTCGGTATGGTTCGCTCCCGCATAGTGGAACGTCAGCCCGTGGTGGAAGGTGCAGCTGCCAGCCTTCATGCGAGCAACATAGGGAGGTTTCACCTCTTTGTCGGGCACGAGTGCGAAGATGTCCTGCGGGGTGACCAGATTAATCGCTTCCAGCTCGCCCCACAGATGCGAACCGGGGATGAACTGCATACAGCCGTTGTTCTCGTCCACGTCGTCCAGCGCCATCCAGCACGAAAGCTGGTCATAGCCTATCATGGGCCAGTATGGTCGGTCCTGGTGCCACGGAGACGGTTTGCTATCGCCCGGCATTTTGGTGAGCAAGTGGTCGTGCCACAGGCGAATGCGCTCCGCACCAATCAGACGCCGCGCGATCTCGGCGATGCGCGGGCTGAGCACATACCGACGGATGCCCTCATGAACCCGCCACAGGTTCACCTTCTGCACGAAGACCTTCTCGTATTCGGGGTTCGCCGCAGAGGTTTCGATGCGAGGGTCAAACCGCTGTGAGAGCACCTCATCGGCAGCAGCGCGAAGTGCTTGCAGCTCTTCCTCACTCAGGACGTTGTCCAGTTGCACAAAGCCGTTGTCGCGAAAGAAGGCAATCTGCTCCTCGCTCAGGGGATAATGCAGTACTGTGGTCATCAGCGCGCCTCCAGTTCCGATGTGTTCCAAGTTGTTTAGCATAGTTTACCATGTGCAGGAAAGGCAGTCAACCTGGCATATCGCCCTGCGCAGTCTGAAGTCTGCGCTACGGAGAGGGATGTCATGGGCTAAGGTCGCCGCAAGAGGACTTGCCCACCGACACGGTGAAACTTCCACTGTATCACCGAATACAATGGGGAGGTTTATCACGATAGATGCAGTCGCCATCCTCATCGACGGTCGTGTGCACGCGCAGCAGCGCATATGCCCGCTTGAAATCCGTTGGTGTGCGCGAGGTTCAGCTAACCAGCGGGTTGCTGCATGAGCGGTTCCGCACTAACCTTGCCGCGGGTATTCCCGCAGGCTGGACGCAGTTGTGGGAGAGCCATACCATTCCCAACTTCTATGTGGTGAGTGGGCGCCGCCCCGGCGAGGTGAAGGGGCCTCGTTACATCGACTCAGACGGCTATAAGTGGCTGGAAGCGGCGTGCTGGGCGTATGCACACGCGCAGGACGATACCCTGAAGGCGTGGATCGACGAGTTCGTAGACGTGATTGAGGCGGCGCAGGAAGAGGACGGCTACGTAAACACCCATTTTATGGGCGAGCGTCAATCCCTGCGTTTCACCGACCTCGATCACGCGCACGAGATATATTGCTTCGGGCACCTCACACAAGCGGCTATCGCCCACCACCGCGTGACAGGCGAGAGCAAACTGCTGAACGTCGCCCGACGCTTTGCTGAACTGCTGTATCGCCTGTTCGGACCAGAAGGCAGATGGGGTGCGTGCGGACACCCTGAAGCGGAGATGGCGCTGGTAGAGCTGTACCGCGAGACCGGGGAGCGCCGCTATCTGGAACTGGCATCACGCATGATCGATGCCCGTGGGCGGAAACCGCCTGTGCTGGACGGCTCGATCTATCTGCTGGACCATGCCCCCTTCCGCGAACAGCGCGAAGCGGTGGGGCACGCGGTGCGCGCGCTGTACCTATACGCAGGTGCAACAGACCTGTACTTGGAAACCGGTGAAGCGGCGTTGATAGAAACCCTTCATACCCTCTGGGAAGACGTATTCACCCGCAAGGCGTACGTGACGGGTGGACTGGGCGCACGCTATGAGGGTGAAGCGTTTGGACTGGCGTATGAGTTGCCGAACCTGCGGGCTTACGCGGAAACCTGCGCTGCCATTGCAGGCTTCATGTGGAACTGGCGGATGCTGCAGGTGGAACCCGATGCGCGCTATGCCGATTGGATGGAGATCGCGTTGTACAACGGCATCCTGTCGGGTATGTCGCTGGACGGTAGACGCTACTTCTACATGAACCCGCTGGAGTCGCGCGGCGGCTACGAGCGTTCGCCGTGGTTCGGGTGCGCCTGTTGCCCGCCCAACGTGCATCGCACGCTGGCGTCGCTGCCGGGCTATCTGTACAGTCTGGACGAGCAGACGGTATACGTTCACTTCTACGCGGGTAGCCATCTGGACACCCGGTTACCCAACGGTCAGCCCGTTCAGATTCGGGTACAGACCGACTACCCATGGTCTGGCGACATCGAGGTGCAACCGTCACCAGGCAGCTATACGCTTGCCTTGCGCATCCCCGGCTGGGCTTGGGAGGCGGAACTGCGCATCAACGGTGAACGACTGGAAGCCACACCCGGAAGTTATGCTATTGTGCAACGCGAGTGGCAAGAAGGCGATAGTGTACATCTCTCGCTGCCCATGACGATTGAGCTCCTTCGTGCCAACCCGCGTATTGAAGAGGACAGAGCCAGTGCTGCGCTTCGCCGCGGACCGGTAGTGTACTGCCTCGAGCAGGTAGACCTTGCCGAAGGTAGCTTGCTGGACATTTACATGCCAGAAGATACCAGCAGGTTGCGGGCGAAACACATGCCTGCGTTGCTGGGCGGAGTGGTGGCTATCGAAGGGAACGCCCTGCTGGATACCGTGCCTCGCGAAAGCCAGCCGCTGTATGTGCCCGTTTCACGCTACATTCCCCCACGCCATCGCGAAGTGCGGGTGCGATGGGTACCGTATTATGCGTGGGCGAACCGTGGAGCAGGCGCGATGAAGGTGTGGCTACCTATCACCCGATAAAAGCAGCAACGTTACTGCGATTGGGTGTTGCGGTCGGGAATAGTTATGCGGTTGCCATCGCGTATCGCCAGGTAGGTGGGTGACATGATTTCTATTTCAGCCGCATCGAACACGTCTTTAATGTTCTGGTGAAGACGAGAATAGATAACCTGCAGGCGATTGGGACAAGAGGTGTACACATTTAGCTCGTAGGTGACGTAAGAATCGTCAAGTGAGGTTATCAGCACGAAGGGCGCGGGATTCTTTTCGCAGTCTTCGGTTCGGAGAGCTGCTTCTATCAACAAAGCCTCCACCTGCTGCCGCGGGACATCATATCCGATGGATACCGTCGTGTGCAGAATGATCCCATTCGGGGCAGAGGAATAGTTGACCACGCTTGCGCTGAGGATTTGCAGACTTGGGATCAGCACATCCTCGTTTTTCAGAGTTCTCAAGCGAGTGTACATAAACGTGGAATCCACAATGTCGCCCACATAATCTCCAATCTTAACGCGGTCTCCTCGTCGGAAAGGACGCATATAAGCGATGACAATTCCTGCGATGAAGTTCCCGACTGTGGTCGAGGAGCTGAAAGAGACAATGACTCCCATAAAAACTGTCACTACCTTTGCAAAATCTGTTCCTGCACCAGGTATATTAGGGGCGATAAAAAAGAGAGCGACTAATACAATTACAAACTTGCCCAGCGAGCGCGTTGGTCTGACAAATTCATGAGGCACATAAGGTTCCAGACTGACCGCGCCCGATTCTGCATATGTCATCACCATCTCGAAGCCCCTCAACACTAATCGGGCTACAATGACAATAATAAAGATATTGACGATTCCAGGAATCGAGTCTACGATAGCACTGCCCATGCGTGATAAAGTCTGTAAAGCCGCTCGTTGCAACAAATCGCTGTGTGGTCGTGTGGCAGGGAAGGTAGCCAGTAACAGCTGGATATAGACAAGAAGTATGACGGTGTATGCGACGAAGTGCTCTATCGAGATTATACGTGCCATCAGTATGGTTACTTTCTGAGGCGAAATCAGCGTCGCCTGTCTCCAACACACGCCGTTCGAGCATATAGACGACCGTTGCAACCTCTGGTCAATGAAAGATGTTAGTCGTCGAACAAAATGCCATACCAATGGCAGCAAGACACTATACATTATCGCCAGCATAGTGGCACGGGTGTATTCCCGACGCAGTTCTCTTAGGCGACGTTGCTCTTCCTTTTTCTGCTGCTGTAAGCGGATTTCGCGAAGCGCAAACTCCAGTCTTTCTGCATACTCTGTGGCTACAGATAAGGGGCTGCGTTCGCCTGCGTCCTGCTCGCCGATTACTAGCAAGATGCCTTTGTAACGCTTGTGCTGGATATAGGGCAGTCCAGTCACCCGATCGATGCCTACTACGAAGTCAGCGGGGTCTGCCAGACGGTCTTGCACCAATTTTTCTAGACGGTAGTTCACAAGCGCGACACGCTGTTGGACGGACATTCCACCCAGCGCGTGTCGAAGCACAAAGACTTCTTTGTTCCCAATGCGTACTGGCACAGGGGGCGACGAGGACTCTTGGGTGAGCGATGGAGGCATACCTGAGAGCAACAAGAAAACAATGAGTAAATAGAGGTGACAGTGGCGAACTGACACGAGTGGACACCTCCAAGAACGTGCTCCTATAGTCCCATTCCCAGCAGGCGGGACACGACCATTGCGGTAGGCAGTCCCACCAGCACAGATAGCACGCCCGGCACCACAAACACCAGCGCGAGCAGCAGGATGGGACCGAAGCGGAACATCGTTAGCTCATAGCGGTATGCCGCGTCGGCGGGGAGCAAGCCAGCCAGAATCTTAGAACCGTCCAGTGGAGCGATGGGGATGAGATTGAAGAACATCAGCCCGATGTTCATGTAGACCATATACACCATGAAATCTGCCAGGCTTGGCGTCATGCTTGGGGCGAACAGGCGCGTAACAACGGCCAACACGGCAGCGAACACCAAGTTCGAGAAAGGACCCGCTGCCGCGACCAGCATCATATCGCGGCGCGGATGCAGGAAATTGGCCGGGTTCACCTGCACCGCCTTGCCCCAGCCGATGCCGCGTGCGCCTGTGACCACCATCAACACCACCATCAACGTGCCCAGCGGGTCGAGATGGTCTATGGGGTTCAGCGAGACACGCCCCTGCCGTCTCGGCGTGGGATCGCCCAGGCGGTCAGCGGCGATGGCATGTGCGAATTCATGCACGGTAATGCATAGCACAAACGCCAACAGCTGCATGAAGATGAAGTTCCAATCCAGATTTCCCATCTTACCGAACAGTCCTCTTTAGATTCCGTCGTGCTTGCGCTTTCATATACGCAGCAAATCACTGGCGCGTTCCGCATTTCCGAACGCGCCAGACGGTCTCCAAACGGTTCCGGTTTACTTTACGCTCTTTCCATCACCGGTTGTTCTGACTGCAGCCGTTCCGGGATGCGGTCGTGTGCCAGCAGGTCATCCAACGTTTCGCGCTCCACGATGACCTCAGCACGCCCTGCGTTCACCAGCACCATCGCCGGGCGCGGGAAACGGTTGTAGTTACTGCTCATGGCGTAGTTGTATGCGCCCGTAGACGGAACAGCCAGGATGTCGCCCGGTTCCGGCTGGGCAATGGCAACGTTCCGTATTAAAATATCGGTTTCGCAGTGCTTGCCCGCGATAGTCACGACGGTATTTGCCGGGCGGTTTGCTTTGTTAGCCACCAGCGCGGTATATACAGCGTCGTAGAGCTGCGGGCGCGGGTTATCGGACATCCCGCCGTCCACCGCCACATAGGTGCGCGTGCCGGGCGGCTGATGGATGGGCACTTGCTTGATTGCACCGATGGTATACAGGGTTAACCCTGCTTCTCCCACAAGTGCGCGCCCCGGCTCCTGCAACAGCGTGGGGTACGGCAGGTTGCGTCGCTCCAGTTGCTGGGTCAACACACCGACAATTCGCTCCGCATACTCCTCAAAGGTCGGAGGTTGGTGGCTCTCGATGTAGCGAATACCCAGCCCACCTCCGATGTTGAGCTCCTCCACCGTGTAGTTCAGCTGCTTGCGAAGGGTGTGCATAAAGTCCACCATAATCTTCACCGCCCGCTCCTGCGCTTCGGTCTCCAGCAGCTGCGAACCGACGTGGCAGTGGATACCCTTCAAGCGCAGGTGCTGCGTCTCCAGCGCACGGCGTACCCCTTCCAGCGCGTAGCCGTTGCGGATGTTCAAGCCGAATTTCGTGTCCGCCTGTCCCGTGCGGATGAAGCGGTGCGTGTGGGGGTCGATGCCGGGCGTGACGCGAATCAGGATAGGTACCTGCTTGCCTGCCTCGGCGGCAACCTGCTCCAGCATCTCCAGCTCCAGCAGGTTATCCACCACGATGCGCCCCACGTCATGCTGCACCGCCATTTGCAACTCGAACAGCGATTTATTGTTGCCGTGGAAAACCAGCTTCTCTGGCGGGAAGCCTGCCTTCAGCGCGGTGTACAGCTCGCCTGCTGACGCCACGTCCAGGTCGTAACCTTCCTGCGCCACGATACGAGCGACCGCCATGCACAGTAACGCCTTGCCTGCGTAGGCGATTTCATTGCGGGGATAGCGTTTGTCGAAGGCGCGGCGGTAATCGCGCATGTTCTGCCGAAAAGTGGCTTCGTCGAGTACGTAAAGCGGGGTGCCGAACTGTTTTGCCAGCTCTACCGCGTCGCACCCACCGATTTCCAGATGTCCTTGCTCGTTAATCCGTTGTGTACCTAACAGCAACATCCTTCCCCTCAAACCGACAGTGGAGTTTGTGTAATCAGAGCAAAGGATATCACGGTTTGCCTGCCGAAGTCAAGGTGCGGCGTTATTCGTCACCCCACTTGGTGCTGCCGGTGTAGCCACACACTCCCACCCGCGGCGAGTTGACAACGGGAAGCAGCATCTCTTCCCCGCACTCGTGTTGCTGCGCGCAGTGTTCGCATAGCCAACCCAAACCCTCCCAAGCGCATTGACTGCAGACATACTTTGCAGGTTGACCGCAGATGTCGCAGCGGATGTCTGGTGGACGATTGCGCGCCAGCAGAAAGACGCTCTTGCTGGGAACCTCTGCCTCAAACGAAGAGAGCACCTTCAGGGTGAGTTCAGTGGTGTCGCCCATATCGTACTGGTGCGTGAAAGACATGCCTTCCTTGAGCACCTGATGGAACGGGCGGTTCATGCTGCGCTCGTCGCCCCAAAAGGAGGCTTCGGGATGACTGAGGTAAATAACACCACCGATCAAAAACTGGCTCAGGTGTCCGCAACACTCCAGCCAGATTTCACGCAGAAATCTGTCCAGACGTTTCAGCGTCGCATCGGTAGAGATGGCGATGTAGAGCCAGTAGTCAGGGATGTGTCTGTCGGCTACGGACAGCAGGAACACCGTATGTGAAATGTCGCCAGATGGGTGCTGTGCGAAGTATGCGGGCGCGCAAGTGCGCAAGTGACGTGCTGCCGCTGCTTTGCTCATTTCCGTGCCGCAAAGCTTGCAGAATCCAGCAGCGGCTACTGGCGTGGACATGGGTCAGGCTGCCTCCTTTGCGTGAGCATCGACATCATTGTACCTGCCGAACCCTATCACTGCAAGCGCTACCGGCGGTGATGAAACCGAAATCTTAAGTGGGCTATTTTTGCGGGAAGCCTTCCAGCGACTCCTGCAGCCTGCGCCAACCTTCCATTTTGAGCAGGTCTTCCAGCCAGCTTCCCTCGCGCACCCCACCCAGTAACGTCTCACCGAAGATAGGCTCGCGCCAGAACCCACCGCTCTCCCAGGACTGCTTGTAGACGCGAGCGACTTCGGCAGTTTGCGGGTCCTTTACGTAGGTCTGGTCACTCAGCACGTTGCTCCATGCGGTAGCCGTGCGGCTGTTGAACTCGTTATGCTCTTTCATCATTTGCAGCACCATCTGGTTTAGCAGCCGCTGCTCATCCGTAAACCGCTGCAAAGCGGAAAGCGCATGTTGCGGGTTGGTACTCCAGCTGGACAGCACGCCCGTAAAAATGCCGGACGCCTGCGCAAACTCGTTCGTCGGAGCCTGCAGGGTGTGTATCATAAATCCTGCGAAGACGTTTTGCGTGCTGGCGATGTAGTCCGTTTGCCCACTGGTAACCAGAGTGCCCTGCACCTGCGCCATTCGGGTCAGTGAACCGCTCTGAGCGAGCAGTGCAATTTTCACGGAGCTGCTTCGCATACCGGGTGGCATCATCGGCAAAGCGAGGTTCCTCGACTCCATCTGCTGCTCCAGACTGCTTTTCGGTAATTTCTGGCGCTCCTTCAACTCCCACTTCTGACCCGTTTCGCCCTCCCAAAGCGCAAGCAGCAACTGGATGACCTCTTCCTCCGACGAAATCATCACAGGTTGCGGGAGTTGAGTGCTTTGTCCATTGATGGTGATGATGGTGGTGGCGTTGCCACCGAAGCCAGTCTGCAGCATCATCGAGTTCACATCGACTAAATCAATGCGCACCATCTGCTCGCCCTTCTGCACGATCAGCACCGGCATTCGCTTTGTGCCCTGTCGGATAACGCCTCCTTGCACGGTAAACCCTTCGGGCACGTGCAGGGTCGCTGCTTCCATCCCCACCTCGGCGTCGCGAACCACCTCCTTCCGCCAGGACACCATCTCCTTTGCGGACAAGAAGTGCACCCCTCGCAGCAGGGCAACCATCTCATCCAGCTTGGATTTGTCCGTCTTCTCTGGGAAAAGCAGCGTTACCAGCAGCGCCATTTTCTCGCCCGGGAGGATGGCGGTGATTTCCCGATAGGGTTCTGGCGGCGAAGTGCCTGTTAGTCCGAAGTTGACGGACATGATGGGCACGAGGGCGTACGGGTAGCCCAGGTCCTCTCCGACCAGCACCACCCCTTTGCCCACCTTGCGGAAGGCATACCGTTCGTGACGGAACCCGGCTCCCAGCGCTTTGCGTTCAGACAGCCAGGACTGCGCGAGCTTCTGGAGGTTTCCATCGTAGCGCGCTGCCCGCATCAAGATGAAGTGAAAATGGTCGTGCAGGAGGTAGGCGTTGCCGCGTGGACTACCTGTCCATCCCTCTTTGGCGGGATACGCTATACCGTGTAGCCTGTCCACTATCTCTGTTGGTTTGAGTGTCGGCGATGACTGCGCCACAGCGTGCTGCCACCCACAGATGACAGCCAGCAGTAATATCATGCGGCTCCACGTCGGTGTCATTGAGTACCCTCCTTTCTCGCTCACAACGGTGGCGGAGGCGGCGTGATGCGCGTTTCGTCCGTGAGCGCTTCGTTACCCGCCCGATCGCGCGCCTTCACCCGAACTCTGGCGGTGGGCGATGAAATCACCGCACGATAGGTGTTTCCACCTGCGCTCTGCATCGCTAATTCTGTGGCTTCGGGACCCAGGCCGACGCGCACCACCCATACCTGCGCCACTCCGCTCTCAGGGTCAGCAACGTCCGCCTGCACGATTAGCTGATTACTCTCGTTGTAGCGCGTTTGCAGGTTGGTGATAACGGGGGGCGTGGTGTCAGGCACACCTCCCCCGCCACCACAACCCCACAAGGCAAGCATCATTGTCACCAGCACGGCGCCAGCTATCCTCCGCATCGGCATTCCCCCTCCTTATCGCGTCAGCACCACGGGAACGGTAACCCGCGCAACCTGTCCGTCGGTGCCTGTTGCTCTCACTTCCACCATGTAGGCTCCCGCAGGCAGGGCGATACCCTGCGCGTCGCGTCCATCCCAGCTCACCTGCTGGATGCCTTCCGAGCGGGTGATGGTGTTCATCAGGCGGCGCACCACTTTGCCTGCGGACAGTACATTCACCTCCACCTGCGCACCCGCGTTGATATCGAACGAGACAGTGTACGACCCTTGCGAGCGTCCACCGCTCACGCGCACGTTCGTGATGCGCAATAGCTCGCCCTGCGGTACCATCTCGATGCGGAAGCGGTAGGTACCGCCCTGACGACTGACCGCAAAGGTGTGTGAGCTGGTGTGGCGCAGGAAGCGTCGCTCACCCGTCTGCAGGTCGACCAGCACCGGGTTCACCCCGCGTGGGGCGCGATGCACGTTCTGCCACCACAGGGTCGCCCTGTCATCGTCGCCAGCGGGCACCTGCACCTCCACCTCCCATGTGTTGCGGGTCGAGCGAGTGTCGGAGCGGATGTCCGCCAGCATCGGCTGTCCGTTGCGCACCAGGCGTATCTGCAGTCCGACTTCCCCACCCGGCGGCGACGGCGGCTGCGCCACCGAAAGCGCACGACTGCCCTCCGCTGCCCCGAACATGACCTGTCCGACCTTGCCCTGCGCCTGCGCCAACAGTGTGACCGACCAGCCGGGCTTCTCGCTGCGGTTCGCCCGACTCGAAGATGCGGCGCGGGTGTTCGGCGGGGCAATCAGCAGGCGCACCGGCTGCTGCGCGAACATCCACACGCCTTCCCATGCCTGCACGCGGTTGGTCACGCCGTTCAGGATGGAGGCATCGTACACCAGCTGATACTGGCTGCCGTCCCATCGCCAGGCGTAAGGCTCCACGAGATTGCCTGCGTCGTTGAGCGAGAGGGTCTGTCCATTGTGCTGCACCTGAATCGCCTGCACATTCCACTCCCACTCGGTGAGCCATGGGTTACCCACGAGGTTCCAGCCAGGTTGCAGGTTGACCGCAAACGGCTGATGCATCGCTGGCAACTCGCCGCTGATGTCGGGTTGTGTATCCTGCGCCAGCCGCACCCAGAAGGCGCGTCCGGGCTGGAACACCGTCTCCGCAGCGGGCGCAATCGCGTACTGATTAGTTGCCGGGTCAAACCAGGCTATTTGCGCTGGCTCCGTGTTCAGCGTGACGCGGGTGTCGCGGCTCTCTGTGAACACGGGCAGGGTCACGAGACGCAGCCCAGCGGGTATGGTGGGGGGCTGTCCCACGCGCGTCTGCGCCTCTGGCTCGTCGGAGTCGGGTTCCTCGTTGCCCAGATAGTCTCTGGCGCGCACCTTGAACTCGTAGCTGCTGCCGAATCGGCCGACGAACACCGCCTCCGTGCGGCTGGTCGCGCCAATCCACTGTTGCCAGGGACCGCCGTCCTCACGGTAGTAGACGCTGTATTCCGCCACACCGCTGCCACTATCTTCGCCAGTCCAGCGCACCACGAAGCGCGGCAGGGGCTGCGTCTCCGGCAGCACGCTCACGCGGGCAGTGGGCGGCACGGCATCGATGGTATGCACCACCACGTTGGTCTGAATCGGCTCGTTTTCGTCGAACACGATGGTGGCGGTGTTGCGCAGCTCTGTGCCGTCGGGCAGGTCAGGTTTAGGTCGCACGCTGAAGGTAACCCAGCCCTCGCCGTCGGGCGGGTTCTGGTTGGGCGGCAGGAATCCTGCCAGCACGTCCTCGGTCGGCAGTCCCGTCTCTGGGTCTATCGACTCGAAGCGCCACTCGATCCAGCCGGTGACTGTGTCCAGATTGCCGGTGATGCGCAGCAGCAGGTTGTTTTGCGGGCGCAGGTCGACATCGGTGCGGAAGGTCGTTCCGCCGGGCGGGGCGTTAATCAGCCTTCCAGCTACCCACACTGGCCCGAACGAGAAGGTACTCAGGTCGTACAGAGTGGGGTCAATGCGGTCAGTGATGACCACCGTCTGCGCCGCGGCGGTAGCGGTGGCGACGTTCTCGAAGAAGATGGTGTAACCGATGGACGCACCTGCGTTGATGTAGTTGCGTGCGCCAACGCCAACCGAACCTAACTTCTCGTTGGGGTCTCGAGAAGCCCACGTGCGCATATTGTGGGAAACCTGTAAGTTCTTGTCTGGCGCAGAGGATACTTTCTTCGGCTTGGATGGCAAGACACCGTCGTTGAGTATGCGGTATCTTTCGGCCGGATTGTATTGTCCAGTAGCCGCGTCGAGCGTGCCATCATAAGTGAAGCCGAATGTCGCTCCAGCGTCCAAGTCAAAGACGAACTGCGCCCGGTCGTCGGTTTTACCGCTCTGCAACCTTTGTCTAAACTCAGGGCTGAAAGTTAACCACCCGCTGTCAGCATTGATTGCCTGCGTCAGGGCGGTTATACCCGATGTGTGTAAGCCGACAGTATCTGTTTTGTCCGTTTTGAGATAAATATGATAGTCGGCGAATCCTTTGAACTGTGTGTCAGCCAGTGAGTTGGTCTGCAAAGCGACCGCCACCTTAAAGACTCCTTTGTCCACCCAATTGAACGGGCTCTGTCCGCTCTTCTCGCTCGCAGGATTGCAGCCGATCCAGTAGACGTTGTTAAAATTGTAGTTCCCCTGTGCCGCCAGTTGCTTCGCAATACCACCGTTCACGTATGTTCCATAGCTTTCGCCAATAAAGGTGACTTTCTGGCGGTTCGTGTCGATGCCAATCGCTTGCAGCTGTGCGGCAAAGCTCTGCGCTGAAGGACCGACCTGAGTGCCCGAGACGAATATGATTGGATTGGTAGCTGCCTCCTGCCATGTCAGGATGAGTACAGCTGCGTTCGGGTCCTTCTCTTTGATAGTTTGTGCCAGCCTGTTGAAGTCATCTCGCTTAGCAACGGAGGGATCCAACGCATTTTCAAAGTAACCTCCGTAGCCATGCGTGAGGATATACACGTTTTGGGCGCTCTGGATGGTTTGCCTCGCCGCTTGATCGTTAATCACCAGTTGGGTAGACCCAGTTAGTCCCGTGGACACTGTGGTCAGGTTCGGCGTCCTCGCGTTGCCGTCTTTGAGGCCATTGAAGAGGTATACGTTTGTATAGGTAAACTGGTCGCTCCTGCCTCTCGTGGCGAAGTCTCCAATGTCTATGGACGCCCCTAAAATGGTGTATGTGAGCAGAGCGCGGAAGTCGGAACGGATGCTGGGATCGGGTAGGTTACGGATGAGCGGATAGAGGTAGTTCAGTACGTCCTGAACCGTTGTACCTATCCGCTCTCTGGCACGCAGCACGCGCGACCTCCACTCTTCCGCGGGCACGTTCGCTGGTCGCTCCGCCGCAAATCCTTCCCAGTCGAAGGGGTTGCGCGGGTTAATCCAATCGGCTTTGAGTGTATCGGCAACGCCCGCGCCCGTCGCTTCTCCGTAGGGCAGGACGAAGAACCGATACGGAAATTCGCTCCAAGCATCCAGCGGCTCCGTCAGCAACCAGTACTCGTCATACATGCGTCCTGGCGCCAACTCCGAGCCAATCCAATAGCTTCCCCGTCCTTCCACGTAGATACGGATGAGTTGCGGCGGTAGCGGAACACGCCCCCTGACACTAATGGTGAAGGGTGCAGGGCGATTGATGCGAAGGTCTGTAGGTGCAGCCCACGTGGTTACTTGGATGGGGTCATCCTGAGGCGTTTCCAGCGAGAGCGCAGAGCGCAGGCGCACCTCAGCCCGGCCTTTCTTCAGCACCACATCGTATGCGGTGTTGGGCAGGTTGGACAGATTGAATTGCGCCTTCAGCGCATACGAACTAATGTCCGACAGCCGCTCTGCAGCGACGCGAACAGTGCCGTTGTCGAGGAAAACTTGCACGCTGTTGTCAAAACCAGCACCATAGACCTGCAACGTTAGTGGTATCCCGATGAGCTGGTTCCAGAAGCCGATATTCGGAGACACCCCATCCAGCCATAGCGGCCAACGCGCCTGAACATATCGGGAACTCCTGAAGCCATCCTGTTCTACCACCACTTGCCAGTACCAGTATCCCTTAGCGGGAGCCAGGTTCACCACATCCGCAGCAGAAAAAGTCGCGACTACACGTTCTGCCTCGACGCGCGGGTCTTGCGCAGGAGACACTGTGCCCATGTCCGAACGCAGCTGAACCGTCACAGGCAGGGTGGGGTCGAACGCACCACGCAATTCCAGCTGCAGCGGCTGCGGTTCGGCTGGGTCAACCACAATCTCAGATGGCACGACGAAATCGACAGAGGGAGCTACGACGTTGATGTTGTGAGAAGCCTGTTCCCCGTTGGGATTGGCAACGACGATGCGTCCAGACAAACGGAAGTTGCGCGCGAGATAGTCTCGGTACGGTGAAAAATCGAACGTCGCCTGTATCTCTGATTGGCTGGTGACCCGTGCTTCTGATGGGGTCAGCGCGCTGAGACCAGAACTATCCGCTGGGCGAAACTCCACTCGCGCAGCTGGGGCAAAAGCGCTGCCGCGGATGGTCACTGTCACCACGCGCGGGAACAGCCTTTCGGGGCTGACGCTGCTGATGGCTGGTACCGCACGCTGTATGGTGAACGCCTGCGGCAGGCGTCCCGTCTTACCGTTGGGGTTGCGCACTACCACATCCCATCGGCTGTTTTCGGGTTTACCGTCCACATCCACCGTGCCGCGCAGGCGTGATGCGTCCACTCGGGAGACGTTCAGCGCATCGATGCGCTCCGATTCTCGCTCCAGCCAGAAGGTCGCCCCTTCCTCAAAGTTACTGCCGCTAACAGTGAGCTCCACCTGACCCAGGTTGGCAGCACTGGCGGGCGAAACACCTGTCACCACCGGGCGCGGGTACGCAATCAGGAAAGCCCCGCCCTTTCGCGCCTCGCGCCCGTCGGGGTTGCGCACCACCACGTCCCACACACTCTCGTCAGGCTTGCCGTCCACGTTCAGCGTGCCTGTGAGCTGTCCTGCAGAGACGAACTGGACGTCGGTTGCATCAATACGGTCGCCGTTGCGTTCCAGGCGGAAGGTTGCCCCATCCTGAAAGCCGTCGCCGAATACGTTCACCCGCACTGTGCCCGCCGGGGCTGCTTGTGACGGCGCGACCTCCAGCACCGCGAACTCACCACCTGTGCCTCGTTGCAGGGCGTACAGACCTACCTCTCCCGCCGCCACGTAGACCAGTGCGCCCGCGGAGGCCGCATGATAGGCACTGCCCTCCCACCGCGCTACCGGCGAAAACACGGGCAGCAGCGACAGGTCAAAAGCAGACAGGGTATACCCGTCGGTAACGTAGGCGATGCCGTCCGCCATCTGCACACGCGGCTTTGCAATCGCCTGTCGTGGATTGTCCCACCTCGCCACCACCTGCGGCTGTGTGGGGTCTGCCACGTTGACCGCCACCGCATCGCCGCTGCTGAGCGTGACGATGGCTACGTTTCCCAACACAGCCAGGTCTGCCACGTAGGAAGAGGACGCCACCTCCACCTCCCCACGCAGCACTGGAGACACAGGGTTAGAAATGTCATAGATGCGCAGCTTGCGGTCGTAGTCCGCGCTATACAACAGGTTACCCCCAACCCCGCCGATTTCCAGCGCCACAGGGCGATTGGAGTAGCTCGCGCTCTGGCGGTGCACTCGTACAGGAGCCAGGCGGTTCGCGATGTCCACCACATCCAGACCGTTGAGGTGGGCGACGAAAAGAATGTTGCCCGTGAGCGCGATGTCTTCCACGTTCGTATTCGCCCCGTAATGGCTGAGGATGGAGGGGCTACGCGGGTTGGCGATGTCGATCAGCGTCACCGCCTTCGTGAGATCTCCGGTAGAGTAGGACACGACAGCAAGGGTGTCTTGCACCTGTATTTGCGGGTCACCGGATAACCTGGCGGGCAACACCGCCACGCCTGCACCTGAGATGGCGGCTGGGTTGGTGACATCATACACCCCGAACAGACCATCCTCCGCCGCAAACACAAATCCGGACCGGTGAGCGAGCGCGTAGGGCACCCGACCAGTGTAGGTACGACGCAACACGGGGGCGTCGCGAGTGGCGATATCGTAGACAAAGAGCTTTGTGTTGCTGAAGTTCACAGCCAGGTTGGAACTCGCATCCGCACCACCAATCTGCCCTTCCATGCTGCCAACGATGCGGGGATTGGCAGGGTCGGAGATGTCAAACACAAGGCTGAATCCCCAATCCATGATTGGCATGTACAGGTAGTTGTCCACATGGATGAGAGGGGCAGTCGGATTATCGCCTTCCGGATAGAAGCCAACGACGCGCATATTGGCAGGGTCGGAGACATCAATCACGCGCAGTCCGCCCTGAATACCTCCAAGCCACTGACCTGCGGCCACGAAGGCATAATTGCCGGACACGTGAACGGCGCGCGCAACGCCAATGTTACCGATAATGCCCAGCCGTTGTGGGTTATCAGGCTGGGAGAGGTCCCACACGCTAAGACCTGCTGTGCTTTCACACAGGTAGAGCCGGTTGCCGACTACGGTTCCCCCGTCTCCGCCCAGCGACGCGCTCAGCGACACGGTGCGGATAAGTTGGGGATTATCAGGATTGCTCAGGTTCAACACATGCAGTTGGGAACCCCTGCTCACATAGCCAATATTGCCGTGAATAATCAGCCCGTCGAAGCTGCCTCCTGTATATTCGCCCACCACACGCGGCGAGGACAGATTCGAAATATCCACCACCTTGATGGCGCCACCTGGACGCCCTTTGAACGCAGTCAGCACATAGGCGTAGTTGCCTGCCAGTACCACCTGATAGCCGAACATATCGTGGGAGGGCGCGTGCAGGCGATACACAAGACGCATATTGCTTACATCGTAGATGACGAGGATATTACCAGTGCCGGTGGTATAGGCGTAGTTTCCGCGCAGTTGCATCGCTCCGAACGAGTCACCGGGATAGTGGCCTATCTGCTCGAAGCCCGATTGCGCGTGCGCGGACGAATAGAGAAGAAAGACGAGCAGTGTGCAGATTCCAGGCCATAGTTTTGCTGATAATCTGTAATCTCTTACAGTCATCGGCTCCTCCATGGCGTATGGGTTTTTTGCCTTCGGAAGTTACGCAGCGAGAAGGCGGGTGACCTTCGCAATCTGCTCTGACTGTGCCCTATCGCTGTGGACACAATAGTGCCTGTAGAACCGCCGTTTCCAACCGCGTAACCCTGAATCATTATAGGTTAGCATGAGTAAATTTTCAAGAGTATCCATGTTTTCCTTCTGTCTCGTATTTTTCTCGGTAGGAGTTACGCAGTTGCGATGAACATCTAACGAGTCAGGCTTTTTTCAGTGATTGCACTGACACTTTACTGTCATGCTGAGCGAAAGCGAAGCATCTCAGCCCGTTAAAAGAGATTCTTCGCTCCACTCAGAATGACAGATGATGTCGCTTTACATCGGAAACTCTCGGATAGTCTTACAACTGCGTAACTCCTAGTCGGTTCTGCAGACACGCAGTTTAGGGGGGTGCGTTTTCTGCGCCATACCTCGCCACGTGCTCGTTCTCAAAAAGAGACACGAACCATAGTCTTTCCCGCACCCGGCTGCAGCCTCACGCAGTCGCCTGTGAAGTCATTGTGTGGTTGTCCGTTCACTTCCACGCGCCGGATGAGCTTTCCGTCCGGATGGGGGAGGCGCAGGCAGGTGGTAACGCCGTCTGAAACATCCGCGAGCGTCACCTCTACCTCGATGACTCCCTGTGCGAGGCACGAGCGAAGGCGGTAGCTGACTGTGCCAAATCGGGTGAGCAGGTTCTGTACATGGATGCTCTGTCCGTCTTTCAGCCAGTGGCCCGGCACGAGGGGGGCGAGCCACAGTTCGTTGTCATGCTCCATCGCCAGCATGAAGCGTGTCTGCTGTAGAAAATAACCTGTCTCGTGCGTCTTGTTCCACGCGCCGGTGTTGTTGAAGTGTTCCCAGAGCCAGAGCGTTTCCTCGTTGAGCAGTGAAGCCAGCATGTTGAAGTAGGAGCGGATGAAAGGCTTGCGGTCGTTGCGCAGAGCGTAGATTTCCGGATTGCGCGTATAGTAGGGTTGCACTTTGGAGAAGCCGCCCAAATTGAACCAGTCCTTGTGGTTTTGTTCGGCAGGATAATCGAACCAGCCGCTCTGTAGGAAGGCGACGTCCTCGAGGTAGTCCATTATCCACCCTGTCTCGCGCGAGTCGGAAGGGATGACGGCTTGAGGAACCAGCTGGTGTGCGCCGAGCTCCACATCGTATGCCCAGCTGCGGTTGGCATCCTCGCCGGGGAACAGATGCGCGGTGGGAGCAGGGCAGTGTACCTGCGACGGCGAGCCGGGCACCCATGTGCCGTCTTGCAAGGGCACCACAGGCATCTGTGCCTGTGTTTGCCGGTATGCCCGCAGGATATCCCGGCGAAAACGCTGTGACTCCTGAGGCAGTTCCTCTGCGCCTGCAATGCCGGCATCGGCGAGGGCACGTGCAGCATGGTACAGTCCTGCGCAATAGTAGCCGTTGAGCGCAAAGTAGTAGGCGTAGGCATTCCAGTCTGCCATCACGCCCGGAGGCATCAGCCCATACTCCGGTACAGGTTCACCGTCGGGAGCGCGCTGCATCGTCTTTTCCCGCTGGCGAACAATCCACCGGCACACATTCTCCACCGCCGGCGCTACTTGGCGGAGCCACCCGCTATCCCGCGTGAGTGCAACGTATTCGCCCAGTGTCCACAGATGCCAGCCCGTGCCCATCAGCGTGTATCCTGTGGTGAGGTAACCCGCAGGGTGGTAACGATGCACGAAGAACTCTAGCGCACGGCGGGCAAACTCGCGATGCCCCAGTAACAGCATCCCACGAATGGGCGAGTGCGCCTCGCTCTCCAGGGGTCCGTATGCCATCGACGCAATCCACGCCGCAACACGTTTGCCGTTTTCCTCGTTGCGGGCGGCGAGCAAACAGTGTACCTGCGACGCCCGAATCACGTTCATCAGGTCGGCATCTGGGATTTCGATGCGCGTGGCTTCACTCATGACCGACTGCCAGTATCGCTCGGTTCTGGTAAGAGCGTCTTGCGGTGACAGTGTGGGGATTACTTCTTCTGCCGACATCTCCCACGCCGGAAGCACGAGCAGCAGGCTTCGTTTGTCGCCGGGGGGAACCGAGGTACTGAAGCGAATGCCGCCTTCCCCAGCTTCCCCAGCCCAGCCGTCGCCCGCAGGTTGCACTATCGCCGAAACCGTTTGTCCATGCCCTATCTGGAAGCCGCTGGCAAGAGGCTGGATTTGCGGTTCGGGTTTTACCAGCAATCCTAACTGTGCGGTATTGGGGTGTGAACCGGTGTTCTCTGCCTCGATGAGCACGAAGCAGGCGGCGCGTTCGTACAACCAGCCGTTCGAATCGGGGATGGGGTTCTCGTCCAGCGGCGCCACAAAAGCGGTCTGCCGATATACCATACCGCCGTCCCGCCACGTCATGACAGTCACAGGTAGCCAGCCATGATGCAGGTGTCGCTCCGTCCACTGCGCCTTTCCGCCCGCGTACAGAGGCTGTATTTGAAGCTCCTCTTTACGGAGCGTGCCATCGCGTTCTACGATGAATTTGCGGTTGTCGCACGCCAGCGAAAGCATCATGGGACCGTTGTTCTGCACTTTGTGATGCGTCTTCTCCATCGCCTGTGCGAAGGTTTGTTCGGGCAGCCGACGAACGCGCTCCAGCACCGTCTTGCGCCGTGCGATTCTGCGCCGGTATTGCTCTATGGTCAGATCAGGGTCTCGAGATACCAGCAAGCCCACATGAGGTACGTACACCGCGCCGTTCGTCAGCACGTCATCTACTGCCACGCCAAACGCGCTATCGGAAAGGCGAATGCGCAGCACGGTGCGGTCGGATTTAAGCAGGGAGGCACGGCTGCAGCGAACACGCAGGCGAAGGGGCGTCTGCCCGTCCCATTGCGTCTCGTGTGTCGGATTCTCATCCAGCACAATCTCGCCGTTATACATGCGGATAGAGACCTGTCGCGCGGATTGCAGGCGGAGTGTCAACTCTGTTTCGTCCCAGCGAGAACTGGTAAAGGCGTGGATGGAGCGAATGGAAAGAGGCCCGGTCACGGGGTCGAAAACCCAGCGCACCTTCCGCACGCCGTAGGTCACCCCTGCGATGCCTCGCCAGTCCGGACGGATGACCCATTCCTGCTCCGCCTGCTCGATGGACGCGGAGACAGGAACCCATCGGCCCTGCCAGTGTGACTCGCCCACCCATGCCTGCATTTGCACCGTCTCCGATGGTGGCGGTGTGGAGGCGAAGCGAAGGCGCAGCTCCTCCAGCCTCCTTCTCTCCAGCCATTGCAAACCGATACTGCCCCGGCCATTGGCACCAGGGGGCACTGCGTATGTGCCGTTGGAGCTGGGAAGCAGCGGCTGTTCCAAGAAGATGTCCTCCGCAAGATACTCTTCGGTGCGTCCTGCGCGGCAACCCTCGGTTCGATTCGGGTCCGAGGTAATCACCCGCGCAAAGGGAGCGATATCCACGCGCAGGGTCTGCCGTTGCGCTCTGGCAGGTTGACGGGCACGCGTCAGACGCGCCTCCGCCCAGTTCGCGCAGTCGCAGGTGATGCCGTCTCCGGCGTCGGTTACCACCAGCCTGAGCTCGTTTGCTCCCTTGACGGACACGCGTACCGGTTTGGGGGCATCGGTTTCGCGCATCACACCACTGTCAAAACGCTTTTTGCCGTCCACGTAAACCTGAAAGACCACACTGCCCACATTACCATTCTGCCATTGCACCCCGACCTCCGCTTCGAATGCCTCGTATTCACCGTTGAGGTCTATGACGATTTCGCCGGGCGCATGATGCCCTACACCTCTGGCGTACTGCTTATCGCGGATACGCAGGGGCAGAGGAGTTTGCCCGGGTGCGTGTGCGCAGGTGTTGATGCCCAGCTCGCCCCAGCCCTGCTGCACGTACACGAGGCGGTGCTGCAAGTCGGCGAGGTACTCCACGACCGGCTGAGGGTTGTTCGTCATGGTCAGTAATGCTCCTATGAATCGTATCAGTGAAAGCAACATTGGTTATCCCCGCTGTCAGACATTCGCCGGAACCGCTTCATTACCTGCCTGCACTTACGTACTTTGTCCATTCTTGACCAGGATTCGTTTGCGCACCAGTGCCACCTCCCGCCCATCTGTGTTGACTGCGCGTGCCTCCAGAACATACTCGCCGTCGGGAACCTGTGTGCTGTCCCAGCGGAAGATGGTGGGTAGCACGTTGGACGTGCCGACGGGGTAACCGTCCACGCTGAAAAACACGAACTGCACCGTCTCGGAGTGGCGGGCGGTAACCTCCAGGTTCAGGATGCCGTTGACCACAGGCAGGTTTGCTTTTTCTGCGCGCTGGATACTGCGCTTGATCGCCTCCCGCGACTCGCCTGGCAGAGCAGCCGCTACTGTCTCGCGCATCGCTTGCGCGCCTGCCTCGTCCTGTACCAGCACCTGCAGCACCCACACGTCGCCCACACGGTAGCGATGCCCCGGAAGCAGGGAATATGCCATGCGCCCTTCTTGTTGCAGCAGCCGCACAGAGATCTCCTGTCCGAAGTCGCGGAAAAGCACCGACTCGGCGGGGATGTCGGTGCGCAGAGCGGTGAGGGACTGGACATTTGCCGCTGCGAGACCGACGCTCTGAGTCTCGTTATGCTGTAGCAGCCACAGTCCCTTGCCCTGAACCGCCGCTGTGCGCGGGGGGAGTTTGGAATTGCTTAAACGCTGGGGCAGAGCGATAACACGCCCGATGGTCGTGAAGTGTGTGCCTCCGTCCACACTGATGCTCACCGTGCCTCCCGGAAGCAGCACGATACGCGCTCGGAACACCTCTGCCTGCCCCAGAGCAGGCTGGGATAGGCAGACTAGTGCGTGCACCGCAAACAGGAGCGCGGTGACCGATGACTGCACAGTGAGCCGCAGATGGCGCCCCTCTCGCGGAGCGAGAGGGGCTGGGGAAAAGGTTTTTCGCCGCAGACTTCTCATTGCGCGGCTGCAGCTAACGTCTCGGCGCGTCTGGCGGCTTCGGTAACCTCGATCATGCGGTTCAACGCCACACGCGCCCAGTGCGCGATGTCTTCGGGCACTTTCACCTGGTTGACCACGTTGCCCTGCGCCAGATTCTCCATCGCCCAGCACAGGTAGGACGGATGGATGCGGTACATCGTAGAGCAGGGGCACACGATGGGGTCCAGGCACATGATGAACTTATCGGGATGCTCCGCGGCGAGGCGGTGCACCAGGTTAATCTCCGTGCCGACCGCCCACTGGCTGCCCGGCGGCGACTCGCGAATCACCCTCACGATATATTCGGTAGAGCCGTCGCAGTCTGCCGCTTCTACCACCTCGCGACGGCATTCGGGATGCACCACCACCTTGATGCCCGGATACATCTTGCGGGCGGCTTCGATCTGCGCCACCGTAAAGCGCATGTGAACCGAGCAGTGTCCTTTCCACAGGATGAGCTTCGCGCGGCGCAGAGCTTCCTCCATGTTGCCACCGAGGGGCAGGTCGGGGTTCCACACCACCATCTCGGTATCAGGGTCTATACCCATCTTGATACCCGTATTGCGCCCGAGATGCTGGTCGGGGAAGAACAGCACACGCTCGCCCTGCTGCAAAGCCCAGGTGAGGATGGCTCTGGCATTGGAGGAGGTGCACACGATACCGCCACGCTCGCCACAGAAGGCTTTCAGGTTGGCGGCGGAGTTCATGTAGGTCACAGGCACGATGCTGTCGGGTGGGAACAGGCTGGTAAGCTCGCGCCAGCAGGCGCGCACCTGATAGATGTTCGCCATGTCCGCCATCGAACAGCCTGCAGACATGTTCGGCAGAATGACCTTCTGGTAATCGGGGGTGAGGATATCGGCAGTTTCCGCCATAAAGTGCACGCCACAGAAGACGATGAACTCCGCGTCGGGATGGCGGGTCGCATCAAGGGCGAGTTTATAGCTATCGCCCCTGTAGTCGGCGTGCTGGATAATCTCGTCGCGCTGGTAGTGGTGACCCAGGATCACCACGCGCTCGCCCAGCAACTGTTTCGCACGGCGAATGCGCTCATGCGTTTCCTCATCGGAAAGCTGGGAATACTCCAGTGGCAAAGGAGCCTGAACCATTTTCCGCTGTCCTTTCTACGCTGTGCGCCAGTCCCGGTTGCACGGGACGGGGATGTTGGCACACAGCAAACGTTGTGGTGTTTTGTGTTCATAGTATACCGGATGAAAGAAACGAGATGCAAGCGCAGGAATACCATCGGAGGTGCTGTGTCTGCCGGTGAACCTCTTGACTTCCCACCTATAATCCCGCAAAATGTAACCGGACTTTCTGTCGCGCGATGGAGGAACCCTACCCATGAAACGATGGTTTATTGCAGTAACGGGGTGTGTGCTGTGGTTTGTCATCGGCACTGCTTGGGCGTCGGTTTCCAGGGTGAGCGTTCTGGTGCACCTGGAAGACCCCTCGCAGAAAGCCTTCCTGATGGAGTACACGTTTCAGGGCATTGACTCGGGCACTTTGAAAGTGGCGATACCGACATGGACACCCGGCTGGTATCAGACGATGCCTTACAGCGAGGGTATCCGCGATATGCAGGCGGAGAACGAAAGGGGTGAGCCGTTGTCGATTCAGTCCGTGAATCATTATAGCTGGCGGATAGATACCGGCGGGGCGCAAACGGTGCGTTTGCGCTATCGCGTGCTGGCGCGCGAAGAGGGGATGGGCTTCTTTGGGGTGGCGATGGGACCCCACCACGCCTTCATCAATGGCGCTGCTGCTTTCGTCTACGAGATGGATTCGAAAAATGTGCCACACGAGGTGCGGTTCCGGTTGCCTGTCGGCTGGCAGGTCGCAACAGCGATGGATTTTGCCTCGCAGAGTGAGCAGAGGCCGTTTGGGGATGTGCGAGACACCTTTATCGCCCCCAACTACGACGAACTCATCGATGACCCTGTGCAGATGGGGCATTTTGACGTGCGTGAGTTCCGTGCTCGTGGCGTGCCGATGCGTGTGGTTTTCGCCTCTGAGACGGGCAACATCCTGTGCAATATGGACAGAATAACTGCCGATTTTCAGCGTATCGCCAGTGTGGGCATCGACCTTTTCGGTAGTGCACCGTTCAAACGCTACCTGTTCATCGTTCATTTAAGCGGCAGAGGATTTGCGGGTGGACTGGAGCATCTGAAATCCACCGTGCTGAATGTGCCAGACCGCCGCGACCTGAACATCAACGCATTGGCGGCACACGAGTACTTTCATGCGTGGAACGTCAAGCGCATACGCCCGAAGGTGCTGGGACCCTTTGATTACACGCAGCCGGTGCGCACGCGCGCGCTGTGGTGGTGCGAAGGTGTCACCGATTACTACGCCTATCTTCTCCTTCTGCGTGCCGGTCTCATCGGTGACCGCGATTTCTGGCAGGAGATGGAGCGGGAAATCTTCACGCTGGAGAACAATCCTGCGCGGGAGCGGGTGACGCTGGAAGAGGCGAGCTGGAACGTCTGGGAAGGCAACGGCATGGGCTACGGTGGCTTAAGCTACTACAATAAGGGCAAAGTGGTGGGATTCTTGCTGGACGTATACATCCGTGGCGTTACCGGCAACCGGAAGAGTCTGGACGATGTGATGCGCTTCCTGATGGAACGCTACGGCTACCCGAAGCCGGGCTTTGAGGAAGACGGTATCCTGCAGGCTATCAACCGCGTGGTCGCGCAAGACGTGAGTGCGCTCTATCGCCGAATGGTTGCCAGTACCGAACCTCTGCCATATGACGAGATTTTGAAATATATCGGCTATCGTCTGGAACGTCAGAGCACCTCTACCACGTATTTTGGTGCGACGAGCATGGTAGACGAAGTCGGGCGGGTGATTATACAGGCGGTGGAGTCCCAGAGCCCGGCGTTTCTAATGGGTCTGCGGGCAGGCGACATTGTGATGGAAGTGGACGAAGAGCCCGCTGACAGGCGCATTGAAGACGTGGTCTCTCGTAAGAAGCTCGGCGACCCGATAAAAATAGCGGTGTGGCGCAGGGGCAGTCTGGTCGTGATGGAAGGCAAAATCGGGGGTGAGACCCGCTACTCCATCCGCCTGACACCCGAGCCAACGGCTGACGACGCGGTGATACGGGTGCGGGAAGGATTGTTACGGGGTACCACCCGCGTCTCCGCTCAAGCAGGGGTAGATTAAGGAGCACAAGGAAACTGGTGAGCAAGACAGCACGTTTTCTCTGGTATGTGGGACCAATGGTGGCATGGATGGGGCTGATTTTCGCCATGTCCACCGAGATTGGCTCCGCTTCCCATACAGCCGGGTTGCTCTACAGGTTGCTGCAACGCTTTTTCCCCCACTGGCTGGCAAACGCCACACCAGAGCAGCTGTTCGAACTGCATTACTGGGTGCGTAAGGGAGCGCACTTTACGGAGTATCTCATCCTCACCGTGCTGGCGTACCGTGCTTTCCGCTATGGCGAAGCGTGGAGACACTGGCGTGCGCTGGGGTTCTCCGGTAGCTTCAGCATCCTGTATGCTTTTACAGACGAGTTTCATCAGGTGTTTTGGGCGTCGCGCACTCCTTCGTTGCGTGATGTGGGCATCGATGCGCTGGGAGTAATGACCGGTTTCATCCTGTTGGCGGTGCTTTACGCATGGCAGAACGTGCGGGAGGCGATGCACACCGCACCCATGGGGGCGACTACTCGCGCGATTGACTGACTTCGTCCCGCACGCGGCGCACGAAAACGGAGTCGTATGCCCCCAGTCTGCCCGCCTTGCGATAATGTGCGGCGGCGTGTTTCACCATGCCCATCCGCCGGTATGTGTCCGCGAGCAGGTAGTGGTAGCTCGGGTTATCGGGGTTCAGGCGTATCGCCTGACGGAAGGCGGACGCCGCTTTAGGCAGGGAGCCGGTGTGCAGGTGCATAATACCCAGACACGCACTGTAGTAATCGTCGTATGGGGCGAATACAGTAGCCAGATGCATCTCGTGCGCCGCCTCTTCGTACCGTCTCAGGCGGGCAAGCATGTCTCCGAGCGCGTAGTGATAGAAAGCGTCGGAATGCGCTGTCTGGACGCACAACACCATCTGTTCAATGGCTTCACGGATTTCACCATGTTCGAACAGCGTTTTAGCCAGGCGATAGCGATAGAACGGGTTCTGCGGGCTGAGGTCAACCGCCTTGCGGTATTCCGCAATGGCTACCTTGAGCAGGCCATAGCGACGGTATACCTCTCCGAGTCGGAAATGCGGCTCCGCCCGTCTGGGGTGGCTGCGTGCAGCCTTGCGGTAATGGCGCACTGCCTTAAAGGACATGTCCGCCAGCAGGTAAGCATCGGCGATGCGCATGTGCGCCTCTAACGAATCCGGGTTCGCCTGAATCATACGCCGGTAAGCGTTGATCGCTTCCTCCACGAGACCCTGCGCCAGCTGTTCGTCGCCTTCCCTGGCGGATTCTTCTGCCTCTTCGGCAGCGAGGTCAGACTCCAGGTTCGGGTGGTGGAGGTCGTTCTCGATCATTGCCTCCAGGCGAGCTGCCTCCTCTGGAGTCAGGGATTCTATCTCCAGCAGGTCTATTTCATCCAGCCACAGGTTCGGGTCATTGTCCAGCTCGTAAGGGTATTCTGTTCCCATCGTGCATCACCGTCGCGACTGCTCTTGTATAAATGATGGCATGTAATCCTCCGGGCAGAAGACGCACACCAATGCATTAAACCAAAAGAGCGGCTTCCATGTCAAGATGGACAGCAGGCTCCGTCCGGGGTAAGCAGTGGAGTGCAAATATGGGGGCGCGACCTTCGTTCTTGTAGAAAGCCATCAGTCTACCGAACCGTTGCTTCGAACTGCACTTTGGCGCTTCCGCCAGAGGCAATAGATAGCAGGGTAACCTGCACTCGCGAGGGGTCAGCAGGATCAGGTGCTGGAGAACCGTTCACTTTCAGGCTTCCCCGTCGGTAGCCTATGTTGTAGGGGAGGGGCACTGTGATTACTGCGTTCCTGACCTCCGTGGTGCCAGGATTAGACACTGTAACGGTAACTCGCAGCACTTCGCCCGGGCGTGGATTGACCTTGTCTGCGGAGATGGAAATCTGCAACCCGCCCGACGATTGTGAGGCATCTACCAGTATGGCACCTTCCATGCCTCTGAGGGTGATTTCAGTAATGGGCTCACCCAGCGTGCCGTCCCAGTTCACCCGACGGTACACTCCCGGCAGGGGATGAGTGGTCGCAGAAGCATCGCCGGTGTCCAGCGCATCGTACTTGCTGGTCATCTTCAGGAGAACCAGCCCCTTCGTGTATTTCCGCGCGAAGATGGTGTAGGTGGTCGACGGCCTGTTGGGGAGGGTACCGGATGCCAGCGCGAAAACATATGTTGGATAGACCGGCTTGCCTGCCAGCTTCGGGTAGTTGTTGTTCAAAAACGGTGAAGCGGTATCTCCTACCACGATGTTATCGGGGAAGCCTCCTCCTTCACGATACATCAACTGCACGGGCGTGAACCCCTCGGGTATATAGTTGGCAGGCTGCCCAATGTCCACCCGAAGCATTGCGGTTGGTTGAAAAGCCATTGGTTTCGGCATTTGACCGATGGAAGTGTCGATAACATCTGCACCGTACAGCGCCGTTTGCCAGATGTTCAGGTAGCTGCGCTGCGGGTGCTGTACCAGATAAAAGAAAGCCAGTGCATGTTCCTGAAACCGTTTCCAAGCTGCCGCGCCCGTACCCCCGCCGATGCGCTGAAGGGCATCGCCTGCCATGTTGAACTGGAGAACCTGTTCCAGCCCGGCTCCTGTTTCCATGCTAATATTGAGTAGGCGGCGACGAAAGGTGGTTTCGGTTGTTTGATAGACTGGACCCTGAGGATAGTGTTCATGTAGCACGTAGTCGTTATACAGGTGGGTGTAGAAACCGTTGTCCAGATAGGCTTGCTCATTCGGCAACGGAGCGAACACTTCATATGACGCGATGTTTCCGCCGACCTTTTTTCCGCTACGACGCAGGTAGCGGTGAACTTCCAGCCACATCTCCTCCCACTGCCGCGCATCGGAACGCTCTACTGCCGCAGACAACATGGGGGAGGGCTCAGAGACCACCATGCTGTCGCTGAACATTCCGTGCACTCTCTGGTCTGGATTTCCCAGATAAATCGCAGTGTAGTAATTCAGCATCACTTCGCGCAACTCGGTTCGTGTCCAGTTGATGACGTAGTTCAGTGCGCCCAGCCAGCCAACGCGAATCACCCGCGCCTGTGCCGGCCAGCGAGCGGTGGCTTGCTGGTTGACTAGGCTCGCCAATTCGTTGTCGTCCAAGTAACCGTCTCCGTCCCTATCGTTTCGCTCGTCCCATCCTGGTACAACGAGCCAGTATCGACTGGCGTAAATATCCTGACTGTTCAAGTTGCGCTCTCCTGCGCTTACGCCAGCAACGACGGCTGCAGTAGAGGGCGCCGTAGTGACCCTGATGCGGATCCAGTATCGTCGTGGTGCCTTACCCAAGTTCAGCTTGCCCGCAACCCATCCCGACGGAGTAGACCATGAAATTGTCCCGGATTGCCTGAGGCTCTGTGTTCCATCGTTGACCGATGGCAATGCGGACCATTCACTGACGAAGCCGTTGGGACCTATGCCGCGTGCATATTCCATCGAGTATGTGCCACCGACACCGGGTGAACGCAGCTGTATTGTCACCGACGTGACGCGCTCTGGAAAGCCAAGATATATCGCTTCGCCTATCGCTCTGACGCTCGGCAAGTATTGGTAATAGCCGGTCGTCCAGGCGGCTCGCAGGGATGGTCTGTTGGTTGGAGGCGTCACACACCGAATACGCACCCAGTAGTATTTGACAGGAAAGGCGGCGGCGGAGCTCATACCACAGCGCTTCCATTGCGTCCAGCGGTTGGGCATCCGAAAACGTATCCAACCGCTGCGAGATAATGCATTGGTACCGTCGGACACGATAACCAGAGGTGTCCATGACGCAGGCAGCTCGAAATTACTGTTGGTGAAGGCGGTTGCGCTCACAAACTCGAGAACATATTGCCCGCCGGAGACGGGCGGGTCCATCTCCAAGTAGATGCTATCGAAGGGTTCGGGCCGACCCAGTATCAGCGAACCGTTGGCTGTAGTTGGCAGTGCGAAGACCGTCTGTCCTTCACCACGATAGAGTGGTTCCGTCGGGAGTAGTTCCAGAATTGCGGTACCTTCTTGTCTCCACACAGACAAAATTTCGTCCTCGTACAATTTGACAGAAAAATCTTGCCACAGGTAGTCTGTGCCGACATGGAAGAAAGCCGCTTCAGGGTTCAGTCCGCGTGCGAGGTAATAGTTCTCGATTTGGATGATGCGGCCGTTTATCCATCCCGAATTCCACCGCCCCACGTGGCTGTAATTAGGGTGTAAGGGGTTGAGGTCAGTGTGAAACCACTCATCGTAGAGGGTGAAACGGATATTAGAATTGGTTTCTACCATGAGGTTCCAGTCGGTAGAATTGTACGTCGGGGATGCCCCCAGCATCCAGTCTCCATGAGCAGCTATCCAGCGCGTGATGTCGTCCTTGCTCATCCCACCAGCGGGCCAGCCGCCGTCAGGTCCCTCACGAACGAGATACCATGCCCACCTGGCAGACGGAAAAACCTGTGCGGACTGCTGACCATTGGCAACCACTAATAGAAACACCAGCAACAGAAGCAGCGGAATAGCCTTCACCGTACGCACTGCAACTCACACCCCCTGCAGGTTGTTCCACAAACGCGGGGTAGTCTCACAGGAGGACGGTTGAGGTTACCTTCCCTGCCACAGCGTTACCAGTGTTGCCACGATACGCTGCGCGGCGCGTCCATCCCATCCTTCCGGCACGGCATAGGAGGCGTTTGGTTGCCCTGAGAGTACCCTGTCCAGTACAGTGGCGACGGACTCCGGGTTGGTGCCCACAAGATGATTGGTTCCTTGCGTCAGGGTAATCGGACGTTCCGTGTTTTCCCGCAGGGTGAGGCAGGGTATACCCAGCACGGTGGTCTCTTCCTGGATGCCACCCGAGTCGGTTAGCACCACACGTGCCGAGCACATGAGGCGCAGGAAGTCGAGATAGCCTAAAGGTTCGGTGAGCGTTACTCCAGCCTCTACCAGTTGTTGCACTTGTTCACCCAGCCGTGTCCGCGTGCGTGGGTGCAAGGGGAACACCACGTTTATGCGCTGCTGTGTCGAGAGAATGATTTCCAGCATTCGGTGCAAGGCGTCTTCGTTGTCAACGTTGGATGGGCGGTGCAGGGTCATCACCGCGTACTCTTTCTCCCGGATGCCTAACCTGTTCAATATCGTGGATTTCTGGACGGCTTGCTCGCGGTGTGCTAGCAGGGTGTCTACCATCACGTTACCCACAAAGAATATCCTTTCAGCGGGAATACCTTCCCTCAGCAGGTTCGCATCGGCATCCCGGCTCGAGGTGAAGAGGTAATCTGATATTGCATCGGTGGCAATTCGGTTAATCTCTTCGGGCATACTGCGGTCCTCGCTGCGCAATCCAGCTTCCACATGCGCTACCCGTATGCCCAGCTTCACGGCTACCAGAGCGCAAGCCAGCGTGGAATTGACGTCACCTACGACCACCACCACGTCCGGTTGATGCTTGAGCAACACGGGCTCAAAAGCGATCATGACCTTCGCCGTCTGCTCGGCGTGGGTACCCGAACCTACTCCCAGAAACTCGTCGGGTTGTGGAAGACCCAGCTCGGCAAAAAAGACATCGGACATGTTTGGGTCGTAGTGCTGTCCTGTGTGTACCAGAACAACGTCGAGGTCGTCTCGGTGCTGGGCGGCATGCCAGATAGGTGCCACTTTCATAAAGTTAGGGCGTGCACCTGCTACCAGCATCAATCGCAAACTCATGGTGATGTCTCCTGAAAACGGTCAACAGCCTCTTTGATCCATCCAGCGAGCTGTTCCGTCAACGATGAGTATCTAAAAGGCGTCAAGTAATCGGAACGGTCGCAGAATAACTCACCCCTGCTATATTCGTGCCATAACTGCTCCATCGTTTGATGTACTTGCTCCGCATTTTGCGCGATATAGCACTGCGGCATGTTTTGCAGTAGCCTGCCCGTGGCGCTGTTGCTCTCCGTCATGGTAATAATCGGCTTACCGGTTGCCAGATACTCATATACCTTGCCGGGCACCTGCATCGGTTGCTGTTGGGCAAGCAGCAATAAAGCCTCGCATCGCTCCATGATTGCCGGCACTTCTGTTCTCGACACAGGAGGATGAACCTGTACGATCTCACTGATGCCAAACTGGCTGGCGATGCCCCCGACGTCTTCCACGCTTTCGCCATAGAACAGCAGCTCCAGACGCTTCTTGTTCTGCGGATTCGCCTGCAACCACAAGCTTACTCCTTTCAAAAAGTCATACGTGGTGCGACAGCCGTAAATAGTGCCAAAGTGACCAATGACCAGCTTGTCTGAGCGGACATATTGGGTTTGTGCAGATTGTACGGTGTCTGTGATGCCGTTGGGCAGAACGCGCACCTTTCCTGCCACCCAGGGGTACTCGTTTTCAAAGTGTTCTCGGAGAACAGGGGTGTTTGCAACGACGATGTTTGCCCTTTGCAGGCACTGGTCGAGAGCCTTTTGATGCCAGCGGCGGACTACAGGACATTTGATGGTGGTGCGCCAGCCCTCCACAAGGGTTATCCACGGGTCGCGCATGTCCATAATCCACGGTAAGCGGTATCTTTCGGCAACGGCGCGGGCGATGAGACTGCAGGTACGCGGAGGGGAGGTGCTGTAAACAGCGCCGAACGATACCTGCTGGACCAGCTCATGCACAGCTCGCATTGCCGGATCATACCAGCCGGCATACCGGTCGGGGTACTCCAGCATCTCCAGAAGGCAGCTGAGCAGTAGGGGCTTTCGTCGTAACCCTGTCCCGGACCGAGCAGTGTTGCCGTCTCCCGCTTTACGTGTTTGTTCTAGCCTTAAAAGAGCCTTCATTTTATCTACGAATAGCCGGATGTTATCATATCGGGCTGGATGTACTGCAGTGCGAACGATTCGTTCGTCCGGAATATCCGCTGGCTGAAAGTCCGGATTCAGCTGGCGTGCGTGCTCCGGTCTAACGGTCAACACCCAGGTTTGTATCCCGAACTGCGGAAGTAACCGTGCGAACTCATAGGGACGCACTGCCCCTATCGCTCCGTCCGGCGGAAAGTGGTATGCGATGACAAGCAGATTCACAGTAACGCCTCCTCTAAAACGGCTGGCTCATCCAGCACCACACCGTAGCCCGGCGAAAAGTTTAGTCGGTTCCGGGCGTACGTGAAGTCAAACCCGCTTTTCCCCGAAACATCTTCCGCGAGATCGATACAAATGACCTCCTCATCACCTATCGTAATCATGCGATGTATCGGAAACCCGAAGCCTGTATGCCTGACAAGAATGCCTTCCTCCCCGAAGTACAGGCACTCGGCGTGAAACGAATCCACGTGTTCGAAGACTCGTTTCGAAAGACGACCCGGCTCCTTACCCTGCCATGCGGGGGTGAAGTGAGCATGTATGGAACGGTAGCGGTTCCTCATCTCCGGTAGCGCTCCATACAGGTACGTGCCGGGGTCCCGAATGATGTCTCGCCCATCCATCCACAACTCGATGTGCATCTGGTCGTTGTGCGCGTGTCCCCACCGCTGACCGGACTTTTGCCTGCCGCAGCGGACGAGAAGATACAATCCCGATGACCGGAAGAGATATACCCCAAAATCCGCAAACATGCAAAGGCGCAACCCGCTGCGCAAGCCGCCTCCCGTGGTTTTGAAGCGGTGCTCCTTTCTCTGGGGCGTCTGTTCCGCTTTTTTCCGAAAGGCTTCCCAGACCTCTAGTTTGCCGGCACGGGCTTTCTCTTCCTCCCGCCCTACCGGCACCGGTAGCCGGTAAAGTGACAAAACCGTAGAGACAGCCCACTCTAAGGGACACCGCTTTGCATACGGTTCGAAGGCTTCATCGCCAAACAGACCACAGGCAAAACCCAGCAGGTGGGAGTGGTCTAGCGTGTCCTCGTAAATATGTGGGGCACTGTCGGGGAGTTCTTCAAAATCGCGCAAGGTGAGAGTATGCTCCTTGGCCTCCTTCACAGTCATGACCCGCCACGCCGCTTGCAACTTGATGAACCTGCCGCTATCGTTATCTCCTATCTGCGCCACCTGACCATTCGGCTTGGTGATGCGCCACGTAAAGCGTGCCATCCGATGCACGCGGTCTGCATACCACTCCGGGAATGGGTGAGTATGCTCTCCATCGCCTGCTGGGTAGAGCGGTATCGGTGCTGGCTTCAGTCGCCGAACAAGCCGATGGTCGTATCTGCTGAGCGCTTCACGCTTCTCTGCAGGTAGACCAAGCACCAGAGCAGTACACCACATCACTATCTCCGCGCTTAGCCGATGGTAGCAGGTGGATGCCTCGAAATTGCTCCCGTCCGCGTGAAACTGGTAATCGACCTCGGTGATTAATTCCTGCACTGCAAACGCCAGGACAGCGTCGGTAAGCGGTGTGCTCGGCAGATACGCTGCACAAAACAACAACCCTGCGATGTTCGCCAGATAGTGGTTGTTGCGGTAACGGGGTGACCATTCTAAGTGGTGCAAAATGTGCCAGAAGTGCTCATGAACGCCACGAGACAGAAGAAGCTTAAACTCATCATCAAACACGGTTCCGCAAGCGGAAAACAGGTCATATGCGACCAACCAATTAACGACCCGGATCGCCACGTCCATGGAGCAGTACCAGTTCACACCGTATCGCGGAGGGTTGGTCGCCATGAAGTCCAGCACCTGATTGCGGAACTCGCGGGCATAAACTTCGGCTGGTTCAAAACCTGCCTCGCCCCTGCGGGCGAGCGCGCAGGCAATAGCGAGGTGTGGGAGATGCTGCATCCGCGATAGTTCCCAGGGAACCTTGATGTCTGCTCCCTTGGCAGGTGAGACGGGAACCAGTTTGAACCACGTGTTTTCGTCCCAACGGTAGCCGGACTTGACATCCAGTTGCCAGTCAATGGGTGTGTAATCTCCCTGAATGAGCTGCCATATTTGACGAGACTGATGAAGGTTGCCCGGCGAGACCCTGCCTTTGAGCCACTCCGCTCCTGCATCTGCGCGGACGTGACTGCCCTTGTCGTATCGGTATCCCTCCACACCCCGGCAGTGCATCCCGTGTTTCACCTGCACCCATCCCGAACCGAGCACGTCGAAACGGTGCTGCAGGTAGTAGCTGGAGAGAAGAGCGTATACCCTGGCATCCTCTGCAGGCAGATGGAAATCTGACATTCCGGATAGAAAGCGGTTCAACGTGTCTCCAGAATAGCCGATGGCATAAGTGCACTTGCCGTATTCCCAAGCAGATTGCAGCGAGTATACGGCTTTTTTCAATGTCTTTTTGATGCCAAGACCTGTCATTTCTTAGTGCTCCCGTTGTTCATGCGGGATTGCAGGTTAGAGCGAAGCCGATGCCAGAGGCGCACGCACATTCTCTCGAAGATTCGCTCACTCAGCCGGTCATTGATATAGGCGACAGTTGCCAAAAAGATTGCTGCAGTCGCCACGAGCCGAATACCTGTGCTGGGGTCGCCTTGCATACGCAGTAAGGCATCCCCACAGGCGGAAGCAATCAGGAGTAGAATAGCGAAGGATATTGCGTGTATGTCCTGCCGCACAGGCATGGTCTTCTCTGACCAAACGAGACATGTCAGGGAGAGACAGACGAAGGAAAGGAGGGTCATGATGGCGGCTCCCCATGCCCCGTAGCGGGGGATGAACCATGCGTAGCCCAGCAAGCTTGCCCCTGCAGTGAGAAGATGTGCCTTTGCTACCACTTCAGTCCGGTTGGCTAGACGCGCGCCGACGCTCCAGGGGATGTGGGCGGCAAAGAACCAGCATCCGGCAGCGATGAGCGAAACATACTGACTTGCTTGCCAGAAGCGGGGAGCGGACATCAGCCTCAGCACGATTTCCGTGCAGAGGATAAGGGTTCCGGCAATCATCGCGAGCACCACAAGCACCATCGCCCCGGCGCGTCGGATGGATGACGTGTCCTGACTGCCCGTTGCTGTGGAAAACACCCAGGGATACCACGCTGTTACTACTACGCGCATGGAGATACTGACCAGCATGCCGAAACGGTATGCCAGAGAGTACAACCCCAGTTCGCTTTCAGTCGCATAGCGGGCGAGAAAGAAGCGATCGCTGTAGTGCAGAATGAATTGAGAGAGTGTAGCCGGGACCAGCGGCAGACCGTACCTCAATACCGAACGCAACCATGAGGTGTCCAGCAGGATTCCGTATTTTCTGCGCACGGCGATGCCTAGCAAGGTAGACCAGGCTGCCGCATTGATGAAGTTGCTCATCGCCACGCCCCACACGCCCCAGCGGAGCACCACCACGAGGATAATGTTTGCGGTCACCTGAGTCAGGAGTCTGCACAGGGAGATGCCTGTAAAACGCCATGGCTTACCTTCGGCACGCCACAGTGTCAGAGGCAGCTCCGCCAGGTTATGCAACAACGATGCGAGCAGCCAGACCGCCACGTAGGCAGAGTACCGCTCGTGTCCAAAGGCGAGGCGTGCGAGCTGGGGAGCCAGGGGCAAGCTCAGCGTGCAGCCGACCACAATAACCAGCAGGTTGAACGAAAAGGTGGTGGCAATCAAACGGCGGCGTTCTTCCTCGGTTTGAGCAAGGTAGTAATGACGCAGTAATGCTTCTGCCAACCCCATTGCCAGAAGAAGGTTGATGACGTCCGTAAGACGGGTAATTGTTTCGATGACACCGTAGTCCGCAGGCGATAATACCCGCGTGTATATCGGTATCATAATGAAGCCTACCAGCTGGGTGGCAATTACTCCAACCGCGTAGACGGCGGAGTCTTTAACCAGGGACCTTAGCATGTTGCTAACGCGTTCTCACCTTTCGCCCATCGGGGTGTCGGTCTTGATCCTCAGCAGAAAGGTTCCGGTTGACCGCAGTGCTTTCTGCCCGTCCATCATACCGTAGCGTGCAATGGTTGTCAAGGCAGCTTGTATTGTGGAATACTTCACAAAAACAGTACAAGCCGCTCGTAATTTTGCTGGTTTTATCTGAAAAAGTTTGAAAATTTCCCGTTCAAGAGGGCATGTATCTTCAGGAATGGTACGAATCTTGCATTATGTATAAGTGGGGAATAAACGGGGCGGTAGACCCCGTGGCGATCAAACGGGTAGTATTGTGAATGTGGTTCGCGCGACCTTGATGCGAATGAAGGAGTGAGGTGTATGGAAGTAGAAGCGGTACAAAGGCAAGAGGTGCCGGCATATACCCATCGCTTGCAACTGGCTCTATTCATCGTTACATTACTGCTTTTCATCGGTTTCTTCTGGCCGAGTATTGTCTTTCTCATCGACCGATGGTCACAGAGCGATGAGTTTTCGCATGGCTTTCTGGTACCGCTGGTCAGCCTGTTCATTCTGTGGCGCAAGAGGGAGGTGATTCGTGAGACACCGTTGCAGGCATGTGTGTGGGGGCTGCCAGTGCTGGGGCTTGCCCTGCTGATGCAAATCGCCAGTGAATGGGCATCGGTAGCGTTTTTGAAAGCTCTTGCGCTGCCGATGGCGATAGGTGGGCTGGCGTGGTATCTCGCAGGCACGCGCATGATGCGAGTGGCTTTGTTCCCTTATCTCTTTCTTTACTTCGCGGTGCCCTGGCCTGACTTCGCCATCGAGTTGCTGAGCGTTCCCTTGCAGCACTTCAGCGCTGCGGCATCCACCATGTTGTTGGGCGTACTCGGAGTGCCCATCGAGCGCGACGGAGTGCATATGTGGACGCCGCGCTTTAATGTGGAGGTGGCGGTTCCCTGCAGTGGTATTCGGTCGATGGTAGCCATTCTCGGTATTGCGGCACTGGTGGGGTATTTGACACAGGGCAGGTTGTGGGCGAAGGGTGCAGTGTTTCTGGCAGGTATCCCCATCACGATGCTGGCGAATGTGCTGCGTATCGCAGCCATTGTCGTGATGGGACATTACATCAATGAGAAGTTCGCCATGACCTTTTTCCATGACTATTCGTCGCCGTTTCTGTTTTTTATCTCGGCGTTAAGCCTGCTGGGTGTCAAAAAACTGATGGAGAAGGTACAATGAAAGAGTATCGTCCCAATCTATGGATAGTCATCGTGATGATGCTGGTGGCGTGGGGCATGGTGGGGTATGCCCGCCAGGCAGAGAACCGTGTCATCACATTCCCCATCGATGTGAATCAGGTACCTGAGACCATCGCGGGCTTCCGCATGGTGGAACAGCAGGAGCTGGATGACCTGTCGAAACAGATGTTGACGCCGGATGCCTATATTGTGCGCAACTACGCCAACGCGGCAGGCTATCCGGTGAACGTGCTGGTCATCTACGGGCACCAGAAGAACACCTTCCATTCGCCTGGCTACTGCCTGCCGGGCGGTGGATGGGCGATACAGAAGAAGGATGTGGAACGATTATCGATGGTTGCTCCCGACGGACGGTCGTTCCAGGCGGAGATGAATCGTTTCTTGTTACAGAAGGGTGTGCAGAAACAGGTAGTGCTGTACTGTTTCGTGGAAGGTGGGCGTGTCACGCCCAGTATCTTCCGTCACAACTGGTATCTTTTGCAGGACAGGTTGTTGCATCGCCCGGCGATGGGGGCGTTGCTGCGAATCATCGTGCCCGTTGCCGATAATGAGGAACAGGCAGCGGAGATCGCGCGGGCTTTCGCCCGCGAGCTGGTACCCATCGTACAACATCAGCTGGTCGGGAAGCAAGTGGAAACAAGCGCGCGAAGGAGTGAGTGAAAGCGATGAATTCGGTCATCATGAGCGAAGCGAGCACCAATCAGTGGGACTTCTGGCGGATATACCGCATTTTGCGCAAGCGTATCTGGTTGATACTGGCTGCGGTCATTATCACCGTCGGCACGGCGGTGGTGGGCTTACAGTTCTTCGGCAGGCAGTATATCGCCTATCGCTACGTGCAGCCTTCGGAGAGTATTCTGCGCCCGCCAGGGGATCGAGCCAGCAGTGAGGAGCGCGGGGCGCGTGACCGCAAGTTAGCGACGTTGCTGCAGCTGGCGAACTCGCCGGGAGTGGCGGAAATGGCTATGACCATGACGTACGCGGATATCTCCGCCGCAGGAGAAGAGGTAGCCCCTGGGCGTGCCAGTGTTGCGGTGCTCAGTGACGTCGGACTGACGCGCGAAGAAATCGTGGAGATGCGTCAGAAAAACAGGATTCAGGCGCAGGTGAACACAGCGTCTGGCGAATCGGGGCGAGTGAATACAGACCTCATTGTGTTTGTCGCGAGGGCTCCAAACCCACAACAGGCGAAGGCTATCGTGGACACCTTCACCGTTGCCTTCAAGCGGTTCTACGAAGAATACAGCCGCCAAAGCTTGCGAGCCAACGTCAACTTCCTCAAGCGGGAAGTGGAAAGCGCTCGGGCGAAGCTGGACGCAAAGGAGAAGGAACTCAAGGAGCTGCGCCAGCAGAAGGGTATCGTCGACCTGCAGTCGGCAGTGCAGGGTGACTATTCGATTCTCACACCGTTGCGCCAGAAAGCCGAGGAGTTACAAACTCAACTTGCTTCCACTCGCACGTTGCTAGCCGAGAAGCGCCGGCAGTTTGCGCAAACACCAGAAACCCTACCCGACCCCGCGGGCAAAACGGTGGCTGCTCAGGAGCTGGAAAAGGAGCTGGCGACGCTCACCACCCAGTACACCAGCATGAGAGGCACCTACACGGAAGAGAACCCCATTATGCAGCAGCTGCAGCGACGTATCCGAGAGGTGCAGCAAAAGCTGCAAGAGGAGGAACGGAATCGTCCCCGCGTAACAAACGCTGCTTATCTGAGCCTGCGGGAAGAGATACGCACGCTGGAGGCAAAAGAGCGTGCCCTCGCCACCGAGCTGGCGCAAACACTAGCGCAGGTCTCGAAATACGAGCAGCGTTTGGCGGGTTACCGAGGGCTGGATGTGGACATTCAGGCTGCGACCGCGGACTATCAGATGCTGCTGGACAGCTACAACAGATTATTCAATCAGTATCAGGCGGCGCTACTTAACCTGAACGCCAACACGGAGAGCTTCATCACCCTGATGGGACAGACCTCGGTGGAAGGTCCGGTACGCGCCGGACCCAACCCGATGCAGGTGATTATCGCGGCGATTTTGCTGAGCCTGTTCCTGGGCATCGGGATTGCGGTGGGGCTAGAGGTAGTGGATAACACGGTGAAGACCACCGCCGATGCGCAGCAGCTAATCGGATTGCCGGTGACAGGGGTCATCCCGCGGTTGGAGAGCGGAGACAGCTACGTGCTGCCCAAGATTACGCACGTGCTGCCGGCGTCGCCGCACGCGGAGTCCTACCGCTTCGTGGGTGAGGACATCCTGTTGACACTGGAAGAGCATCCCAATATCCGTTCCATCATGGTGGCGACGGTGCGCCCCGGTCAGGGAGGAACCTCCACTATTGCCAACCTGGCTATCACACTGGCGCAGGGTGGCAAGCGGGTGATTCTGGTGGACGGCGATATGCGCAGACCGTCGCTGCACAAAGTGTTCAACGTCAGCAACGATGTGGGATTGAGTTCCGTGCTGTCGAACGGACTGCAAATCGCGGAGGTGCTCCGCCCCACGGAGGTGGACAACCTCGTGCTGGTACCCGCCGGCCCGATACCCAAGAACCCGTGGCAGCTGCTGCGTTCGCAGAAGATGCAGGAGGTGGTGGACGCGCTGGAACAGAGCTGCGACATCGTGCTGTTTGACACACCCAGCGCGGCAGTGTTCGCCGATGCCTCCGTGATGGCATCGCTGGTGGATGGCGTCGTGGTGGTTGTCCGCGCCAACCATATCCCGCGCGGCAGCGAGCTGCAGGTGCGCCACCTGCTGAACAAGGCAAAGGTGCGGTTGTTGGGCGTGGTGCTGAATGACGCCGCGCCGGAGATGGTGGACAGCTACTATTACCACAGCCACTATTATCACACGAACGGCAAAGGCGAATTGCCTCCGCCGAGCAGTGGGAAACCGTCTTCGGGGGCGAAGCCGGTAACGGTTCGGCAGGCGAAGAGCCGGCGGGTCAGCGCCCCGAAGGCCGAGAAACCGGCAGAAACGGAGAAAACACATATTGTGCCGGTAGACCCCAACGCACGGGTAGAGGTGCGCAGGGAAGACGTGTTGGGCAAAGAGGAGAGCGGAGGGCGTGTATGAGAGAATCCCGTGCAGAAGCCGCTGTTTGGAAGCAGCAGCCCGCGAAGGAGGCAGATCAGTCGCTTCTGGCTTTGTCACAGGAGAGTGAAATGGCAGGCAAGCGAAGAGTGCTCATTGTAGGGGCGGGCGAAGTGGGGCATCAGCTGGCTCGCACTCTACAGGATGCGGGATATGACGTTGTCGGCTTTGTGGATGACGAGGTAGAGAGCGTCCTGGGAGGGTTGCGGGTGCTCGGGTGCCGCACGGATATCGAACGCCTCGTGAAGGAGCACGATATCGACGAAGTGTTGATTGCCTATGCTCCTACGTGGCAACAGCGGCTGGCAGAGATGTTAGTAAGCAACGGGCACCGTCGCGTTCAGATAAAGGTGGTACCGAATATCGTGGACATCGTGTTGAGTGGGCCGGTAGCCGACAGGGTGGGCGATATACCTGTAGTGGACATCACGCCGCGCCTGCCGTCAAAGCGGCTTCTGCTTGCGAAACGGGTGTTTGACGTGCTGTTCGCCTCGGTTGGGCTGCTCGTTAGCTTCCCGTTCTTGCTGCTGGCCGCCATCGCAATCAAGACGACTTCTCCAGGACCAATCATCTACAAACAGGAGCGCGTCGGAAAGGACGGCAAGATTTTCTACATCTTTAAGTTGCGGACCATGGTTGCAGATGCGGAGAAGGTTTCTGGTCCCGTGCTGGCAAGTAAAGGAGACCCTCGTATCACTACGGTGGGACGTATCTTGCGGGCGACGAAGTTGGACGAAGTGCCGCAGTTCGTTAATGTGTTGCTGGGTAACATGAGCATCGTCGGCCCTCGCCCTGAGCGCCCCAAGTTCGTGGAGGAGTATCGGGAGCGCATCCCGCACTACGATGAACGTCACCGTATCAAACCCGGCATCACCGGCTGGGCGCAGGTGATGGGCGGGTATCATACGACGGTCTATGACAAACTGCGCTACGATTTAATGTACCTGTACCACATGTCTCTGTGGCTTGATTTGAAGATTCTTCTCCTGACCGTCTGGACGATATTGAAGCGTCGGGAGGGATGCTGATGAGCACGCAGGTTGGCGTGCCATCTGCTCAGCGTGTACCCATTGCCTGGGCGGTTACAGTCGCAGTGGCGTTCGCTGCAGGGGTTGCGCTCCTGCTGGTACCAGTGGAATTCGTCTTTGGCGTGGTGCTTGCACTTATCGCTGCTTGTGTGTTTCTGTTCAGTCCGTATGCAGGAGCAGTCACGTTCATAGCTTTCTACTACCTGAGACCGGTAGACCTTGTTCCCCAGCTGGGCATGCTGCGGCTGCCTCTGTTCATCGCCAGTGTGACCTCCACCGGCTTGTTCGTGCGGCTGTTGCTCAATCGTCAGAAACTCATCGAGGGCTGGTATGTGAAATGGTTTCTCGCCCTGTGGGGAGTCATGCTGATGTCAGTGCCTCTGTCTCTGTACCGCTCGCAGTCGCTATCCGGGGCGCAGGACTTTCTGAAGAGTGTGGCAATGGTCTGGATGATTTACATGGCAGTGCGCAGTGAGAAGCAGCTGACGTTTGTGGTGCGAATGTTGGGCTGGATGGCGTTATGGTTGGCAGGGTCTACCATATACAACTACAGAACTGGTCAGGTAGAGACGAGTGGTGATCTCACACGCGCTGGCGCCGAGTCCAGTATGCTAGGCGACCCCAACGACCTGGCTGCCTATATCCTGATGCTGTTTCCGCTGTGTTACTATCTGTTCTTCAATGACCCGAAGCGGTGGCTGAAAGTGGTTTACGGACTCGCTATGGTCGCCATTCTGGTCGCAGTGGTGTATACCGGATCGCGCGGTGGCTTTTTGGGGCTGATTGTCCTGCTGTTTCTGTTATGGTTACACTCGAAACGCAAAGTCGTGGGTTTATTCATCGGTTTGGCGGTGTTTAGTGCGGTGTGGTTCGCAGCGCCATCAGAGTACCGTGAGCGGATGCGGTCGATCACCAATTATCAAGAGGACGAATCCGCTATGAACCGCGTGGAGTATCGCAAAGCTGCGGTGCGGATGTTTAAGCATAACCCATTTACTGGTATCGGCTACAAGAACTTCCCCGATTTTGCGCGCCAGTTTGGGGCACCAGGTTCGCAAACAACGCATAACATGTATTTTTTGGTATTGGGCGAGCTGGGTGGACTTGGCTTGCTGGTGTTCCTGACCATCTGGATACGCAGTTTGCTGGCTGCACGGCAGCTGGCGAAGGCGCAGCACTGGTTACTCCACGCCCTTGGAATGGGCGCCCTCATCGGCTTAATGGACCTGATGGTGACGGGATACTTCTTATCCATCTCTTATTATCCCTACCACTTCATCCTGATGGCACTGGTAGCCGCGGCGCAGGCGCATCTGTTGCCGCGCGTGCGGGAAGGGACAGCGTAATGTGGTGGGTTATTGGCATCTGTTTTGCTTTCGTAGTTTATACTTACGCAGCCTATCCATTGTTGCTTTGGCTTCTGGGCAAAATTCGACAGCGAGAGCATGAGACCTTCGGCTCTGACGCGGATTTGCCCACTGTAACGGTGGTCATTGCCGCTCATAACGAAGAGAGCAACATCGCGGGACGGCTTGAGAACGTTTTAGGTTCGGACTATCCGCCAGACAAACTGAACGTCGTGGTTGCCTGTGATGGTTGTACCGACAACACGGCGGCAGTGGCGTCGAAGTACGAGCGAGTGCAGGTGCTGGAGATTTCTCCGCACCGTGGCAAGGCGGTTGCCCTGAACGAAGCGGTGCGACGCGCCACGGGCGAGGTGATTGTCTTCGCGGATGCCCGCCAGCGGTTCGCTCGCGATACGATACGTCAACTGGTTACATCTCTGCGCCACAACGGCGTGGGGGCAGCCGGGGGGGACCTGATTCTGATAGACTTCGCTGGCGCACCGCAGGCGATGGGCGCGTACTGGCGCTATGAGAAGTTGGTTCGGGGACTAGAGGCGCGCGTGGATTCGCCGATACAATGTAGCGGGGCTATCTACGCCATCTACCGACGGCTTTTCGTGCCGATGCCGGAAGGACTGGTGCTGGACGACATGTGGGTGCCGCTGCATATTCGTCTCCAGGGGTTCCGCATTGCCCTTGCTTCGGAGGCAAAGGCTTATGATGCGGTCACCCCCTCCTACGAACGCGAATTCAAACGCAAGGTGCGTACGCTGGCGGGCAACTATCAGCTGATCTGGGCAGCGCCATGGCTGCTGCTGCCCTTTGTGAACCCGCTGTGGTGGCAGTTCATCTCGCACAAGGTGTGCCGCCTGCTGGTGCCGTATGCGCTGATAGCCATGTATGGCGCGTCGTGGGCGTCGCTGGGCAAACCATACGGGGCCGCACTGGTGTTGGCGCAGACCGCATACTACCTGCTGGGTGCGGCGGCGTGGCTGTTCCCCGCGCTGGCGCGACGGTTCCGGCTGGCGGGGCTGGCGGGCTCGTTCCTGAGCCTCAACGCGGCGGCGGCGGTGGCGCCGTTCGCCTTTATGCTGGGCAAGGGGCGGGTGCGCTGGGAACGCTCGCCCATGATCTCACCACAAACCACCACCGACGAAGGGCAAAAGGTGAGGACGTATTAGCGGATGTTAAGGACGCTGGTCAAAGATTCCGCCGTTTACGCGGTTGGCACTATCGCCAGCCGACTGGTCGGGTTCATTATGATACCCGTTTATACGCGCGTGCTGACGCCCGCGGATTACGGTATTATCGAGACCATCATTCGATTGGTGGATGTTATCGGCATGTTTCTGTCTTTAGGTTTGGCAGAGGCGCTGTTGCGGCACTATTACCTCGCGAAGACGGATGACGAGCGCAACCGACTTATCGGTACGGTCTTTAATCTGAACCTGCTCGTGGTAGCTGCAGGCGTTCTGGTATTTTGGCCTCTTTCGCCGTGGTTGACTCGCCTTGCGTTCGGGCATGATCGGTATACGCTCTATGTTGCCGTGTCACTCATTGGGATGATGATAGGCAGCCTGATAGAGTTGCCGCTGACCCTGTGGCGGGCGGAAGGCAAGCCGTGGAGGTTCACCACAATTTCTCTAGTGAAGCTCTTTACGCAGCTGAGTGCGAACATCATTCTGGTGGTGTGGTTACGCTGGGGCGTGTGGGGAGTGGTCATGAGCGGACTTCTCAACGCCGTGCTATGGTCGGTGGTACTAGGTGTGCTGGTTCGTCTGAGGTATGGTAGCTGCTTTGACAAGCATTGGCTGGCACAGGTGCTGCGTTACGGGTTGCCACTTGTGCCTGCAAGCATGTCACAGTTCGTATTGCACTACAGCGACCGCTTTTTCCTCACTCGCTATGCGTCCGAGAGCGAGCTGGGCTTGTACTCGTTAGCGTATCGGTTTGGGATGTTGGTGAGTGTGTTCTTTGGGATATTGAGCAGGGCATGGTGGCCTTGGGTTTTCCGTGTGGCAGAAGAGGAAGAGGGCGGCAAACAGTTGTGTCGTGGAGGGGCATTTATTTTGTTATCCGGCGCTGCTTTTTGCACCGCCGTCATACTAATGTCATCACCCGTGATTCGAATGGTTGCAGCCCCAAGCTTCTGGGATGCAAGTCGTTTCGTTGCCCCGATTGCGGTTGCCTACTGGTTTTTTATCTCTAGTTCCTCGTTGCGAGTTGGCGCCTTAATGGCTAATCAAACACCTAAGTTTGCAATAGCCAACATTGCCTCAGCGGTGGTATGTCTCCTTTTAAACGCTGTGCTGATTCCTAGGTACTCAGCTTGGGGAGCAGCCTTCGCTACAGTCTTCTCCTTTGCGGTTTTTGCTTTCTTTGTCTGGGCTGTTGCACAGCGGGTGAACCCGTTGCCACATGATTATGGAGCTATTGTCCTGTCTCTTGTAGCGATGTTAGCGGCGTGTTGGGTAGATAAGCACCTGCGTTTCGCTCTATGGATGGATTTGTTGGCTCGCGTGGGGATATGGGTGGGAATAAGCAGTGCGCTTGCGCTACTCTTCGTCCGGAATCATAAAGTACGACTTCTCGTGGTACCCCACTGGGAGAAGAAAGTATGGACACAGAGAACGTGAAGCGTACCACCGCGCTGCTTTTCAGCGCCGTAGCTGCAGGGTATGTGCTGGTAGCAACATATCCATATGGTGCAGGCATGACGTCCGATTCCATTCACTATCTTACCGCAGCACGTCACCTTATGCAGAGAGGTACACTGACCACCTACACAGGCGAACCCCTTGTTTCGTACGCGCCGCTGCTATCCGCAGTGTATGCGTTGCTGGGATTGACCGGTATCGACCTGCAACTAGCCGCACGGCTGGTTAGTGCGTTCTCGTTCGCAGCGGTAGTGTGGATAACATGGCACTGGTTACATGAGTTTCAGATAGGCATCAAAGCAGTTTGGATAGGGGCAACGTTGGTTTTGCTTGCGCGTCCATTACTGTGGTATGCACCGTATGCGCTGAGCGAGTTACCGTTCATTGCTCTGACGATGGGCGCCCTGTGGCAATCGTGGCGTTATGCAATTGGAGGGCGGTGGACGAATCTTATTGCCTCTAGCATTTGCGCTGGTTTGTCCGTCCTGATGCGCTGGATTGGGGTCACAACAATAGGTACGATTAGTATTTTCATATTGCTAGCTGGTTCCTTTCCATGGAAAAAGAGGTTAGCTGCGACGGCAGGGCATCTATTGGTGACGCTTATACCGTCTGTGTTGTGGATATCGCGCAATCATCTCCTAACGGGCACCCTGTTTGGCACACGTGAGCCTGCAGACTATCCACTGCGTGAAATGGTGTTCGATACTCTCTGGAGCCTGCATAGATGGGTGGTCCCATTCACTTTTGAGAACAGCGTCCCTATGTTCGCTGTATTTGTAGCCTTAGGTATATCTCTTGTGGGCGCAGCGATTCGCCTGCAATGGAAGGGATATGATGCAGTTTTGCGCAAAGGGCTGTTCTTGCTGTTGCTCAGCACTGGGTTGTACGCTATTGCGTTGATGAACATGGCTCGTGAGGCGAAGTTCGAGGCATTATCGGAGCGGTTATGGAGCCCTATAGCGGTGCCCTTGCCGTTGTGCCTTGTTCTACTATGGACCTTATTGCAGCCATCTGGTTCCTTGGCACGATTAGCGCGTGGCGCTCTGATGGCTGCCTTTGTTGGGTGGTATGTTTCGGGCTTCGTGTTCGGGATGGAAATGCTGAGCAAGTGCTTTCAGGACGGGCCTGGTGTTTTTAATACTTCCACTTGGCGAGGCTCAGAAACGATCCGTTGGTTACGGGGGCATCCGCTGCAAGGGAAAGTATACTCCAATTTCCCGGAACCCTTATACTATTTCAGCGGTATCGTCAGCGAGCACACGCCGCACCAAGGACCAATGCGTGTCGCATCCGAAACGCATCCACGGAACCTGCAACAGTTTCTGCAGAAGTTGCGGAATGATTGGAAGGAGGGGCGCAGAGTGTATCTCATCTGGTTCAACAATACGAGCAGAAGCCACTATCTTTGCCCGCTATCGGAGCTGGAACAGCTTCTGGAACTTCGCACGGTGAGAAGGTTTCCGGACGGCAAGATACTGCAGTTTCGGCAGATGCGTGTTACACAACAGGGGTTTGTTTGCATAATGAGCAGGTCGCTTGAAGCAAGATGGGCGGCGTCGATCGCAAAAAGCCTCTCGCTTTTGAACAATAACTGCATCCGCAGCGAGCAAGTGAGATCCCTGATCCGCGACCCCCGCTATCATGGGATCCTCTACCATACATGTGTACCAATGAAGAAGTTGGGGTTGTGGTTGCGGAGGTGGAGCGCAACGGAATACCTCTGGTAACCCGCCTTTGCTTACGATGCCTTCGGCAGGGCGTTTGGCGGTAGGCTATATACGGTGTATCGCAAACTAAAGCGAGGTTACAAAGGTTGAGAGCAAGTGCGTCCACAACTACTGCGATTATTCCAGCACGTGGAGGTTCTAAAGGCATCACGCGTAAGAACCTCCAGCCGGTGGGAGGAGTGCCACTCATTGGGCGGGCGGTACTGGCGGCGCGGGGGAGTCGGCACGTGCAAGGAGTTTTTGTCTCTACAGACGATGCGGAGATCGCAGAGGTGGCGAAGCAATACGGTGCGGAGGTCATCCGACGACCTGCCGAACTGGCTACCGATACCGCCAGCTCGGAATCTGCACTGCTTCATGCACTCCAATATTTGCGCGAAGAGCGTGCGCTACAGATAGACTTGCTGGTATTCATCCAGTGCACCTCTCCCTTCATCGAGTCAAAGGATGTCGATGCGATGATAGAGAAGTTGGAAAGGGAGGGAGGCGATTGTATCTTCACGGTCACGCGTTTCTACGGCTTCGTATGGAAAGCGGATAGCCAGCTAGGAGCGGTCGGTGTGAATCACGATCGTCGTGTACGCCTGCGTCGACAAGAGAGGGAGCCAGAATTCCTGGAAACAGGCGCGGTGTACATTGTGCGAGCGGATGGCTTTCTCCAGTATCGACATCGTTTCTTCGGCAAAGTGTTGATGTATGAGGTTCCCACGGAGCGCAGTCTGGAAATCGACGAACCGGCGGATCTACTTCTCGCGAATATGCTTTGGCACAGGATGCGGTGGGAAGAACAGCTGCGCTTGCTTCCTGAGAAGGTCGAAGCGATTGTGATGGATTTCGACGGCGTGTTCACGGACAACAGGGTACTGGTGCTGCAAGATGGAAGTGAGGGTGTGCTTTGCAGTCGCAGTGATGGCTGGGGTATCGCGCGTTTGAAGGAGCGAGGTATCCCCATGGTGGTGATTTCCACTGAAATCAACCCGGTGGTGGAGGCGCGGTGTCGAAAGCTGGGCATCGAATGTCTCACAGGTGTTGCCGACAAGCTATCGGTGATGCGAGAGTGGCTTCAGAGGCAGGGGGTTTCTTCCGAAAATAGTGTTGTCTACATCGGTAATGACGTGAACGACCTGGCATGTATGCAGGCAGTAGGGTGTGCAGTGGCTCCTTCCGATGCGCATCCACAGGTGCTGGAGGTAGCAGATGTGGTGTTGCGGGCGCAAGGAGGACAGGGAGCGCTGCGAGAACTAGCGGAGATGATTTTACAACAGGGGGGTTAGGTCACTCACAGCACTATTTAGGAGGTGAAGCAGATGGCGCAAACAGTGCGTATTGGAGACAGACTGGTAGGCGAAGGACAGCCGGTATATATCGTGGCGGAGATAGGTATCAACCACAACGGCGATGTGGATATCGCGAAGCGGCTGATTGACGCCGCGAAGCTGGCGGGATGCGATGCGGTGAAGTTTCAGAAGCGTACGCCGGAACTGTGCGTACCTCCCGAGCAGCGTAATATTTCCCGTGAGACCCCATGGGGGCTGATTACCTACATGGAGTACCGCTATAAGGTGGAGTTTGGCTACGAGCAGTATGCCGAAATAGATCGATACTGCAAGCAGCAAGGTATCACGTGGTTTGCATCGTGCTGGGATATTCCCTCTGTGGATTTCATAGAGCGGTTCGACCCGCCCTGCTACAAGGTGGCTTCCGCATCGTTAACAGATGATGAACTGTTATTGCGATTGAACGCTACTGGCAAGCCCATTCTGCTTTCTACGGGCATGTCTACAATGGACGAAATCCGCCATGCGGTGTCGCTTTTAGACCACGATTGCCTGATTATCATGCACAGCACCAGCACCTATCCCTGTCCACCCAGCGAGCTGAACCTGCGCATGATTCAGACGTTGAAACAAGAGTTTGGTCTGCCCGTGGGTTACTCTGGACACGAAGTTGGTTTGCAGACTACCTATGCGGCGGTGGTGTTGGGGGCATGTGTGGTGGAGCGTCATATCACTCTCGACCGCGCCATGTGGGGTAGCGACCAGGCAGCTTCAGTAGAGCCGGGCGGTCTCATGCGTCTGGTGCGCGACATCCGCGTGATTGAGCAAGCGCTGGGGGACGGCATCAAGCGAGTGTACGAGAGTGAACTGGCGGCACGTGCCAAATTGCGGCGTGTGCCTTCGGCGGAGTAGGTGAGGACAATGGTTGAGGCGGTGAAGCGAAAGAACCTGCCGGAGACTATCGTTTATGGAGAGGGTGCGACGGCTCGCAAAACAGAGCAGGCGCGCGTCAAGATATGGTCATCGCCACGGCGTTACGACTGGGTGCAGTATTTAGACGCCGTGCGTGTTTGTTATCAGGCAGGGGGCAGCTGGGCGCAGACACCTTATCGCTACTATCTGCACAGCATTTCGCCTCTTGTACATCGGTGGCTAAAGAGTCATGCACCGGATGTGCCGAAGCAACGGTTTGACTGGTTGGTTTACGGAGAGGCGGAGCGCGCGACAGAGATTGCGATGATGAAAAGGCTGGTAACTGCCCTGCTCAAACGGGGAGAGCGGGTCGGTTATCTGGTCGCATTCGGCAGCCGAGAACATCAAGAAATCGTGCCACTCGCTGAAGGTTCCGAAGGACGTCTGACGCTGATCGACCTTTACGAAGGGCTTCATGGTAAACGCCGCTATCTGTCTGCCAGTGCGGCACCGCAGGCGTGGCGAGACTTTTGCGACATCAACGACCTGCTTGGCGCAGAGCTGGCGATACCGGGGCGCACGTTTTCCCTGTTTCTGGGGGGCATGGCAAAGCGGCTGCTGTGGGAGCGTTTGCGCCCGTTGGTGGATTACGACCGTCTCATCGTTCGCAATCATTTCGGGTCGCTGGACTCGGTGATTGCGCTAGATGGCTTGTTACAGGGGAAACCAGTGGTTACTCTGCAGCACGGGGTGATTTCTTCCTCAGGTTTCTTCCCCGTGCTGGCGGATACCGTCATTACCTTTGGGGAAGCCTCCGCCGATTTCATGAAGCAGGCGGATACCCAGTTTGGCAAGGTGACAGGTACTCTTCCCTTCGCACGCCGTTACGTCCCTGCCGGGTCACTGTTTGATGAGATTGCGGATGTGGGAGACACTTTCGCCTATCGCACGTTGCTGGTGATAGATCAGGACAACATGGCAGCCCGCCGCTTCTACGGATTGTACGAGGCGATAGAGGCATTGCATCAGGTGATAAGGGATTGTGCGACCCAGCTGGAAGCTGTCAGGGTCATATATCGCCTTCACCCTTCTGCTCGAAAACCGGCGGAGTGGGTACAGTCTATCCGGAGGGAAGGCGGAAATGTAGAAGTTTCGCAAGGCGTTTCCTTGCTGAGAGATATCGCACGCTCTACCATTGCCATCGGTTTGTTTAGCGGAGCATTGACCGTCGGTGCTGCCTGTGGAGTGCCCACTATATTTCTCTGGAAAAAAGGCTGGTTTTACACGCCCGATTTGGCTTGCTTTGGGGAGTGCTTTGTTTCTCCAAAAGAGGCTTTGCAACGGGTGCGGGAGGTGGTGACTAGTTCCACAGTCTACGCACAGTGGCAGAGGTGTGCGATCGCCGGTGCCGAGCAGTATTATTCTAGAAGGCAGCAAGCAGACCTGGATAGTCTGTTGGACAGTCTGTAAGGCCTGCATCTGTGCGAGGTGGATAACGGCTTATGATGAGGAACAGTCCCCTCGGTGCTAAGAGAGCGAGGTGAGGCACGATGAAGACTCCTCGGAACGTGATGCTTGCGCTGTACTTGTGGGGTGCCGTTATGCCTTTCGCGCTCGCTCAATCGCTCGATCCTGTAGTGATTTGGGCGAACCCGACGAGTGCACGCATCAAGTGCCTTAGCACGGTGCCGGGCAGGATGACGGTGGAGTATGGCACGACTCCATCGCTCGGTCAGGTATCGCCCCCAGAGTGGCGTGACCTGCCCAATACCGACGTCACCCGCCATTACGTGAATCTCATCGGCTTGCAACCCAGTACTACCTACTACTACCGGGTTCGTATCACTCCACAAGGGGGTGGTGCTGAACTCACCAGTGACGTGAGAAGTTTCAGAACGTTTCGCCGATTCTCCAAGGTACTTCCCACGGTTCGATACTGGTCATATATTATTGGGGGCGACTGGTCTGCCAACGATACCAATAAACCGTACCACGACTGGAACGCCGTCCACTTCGACGGACATACCGGTTACAACTGGGATGGTTTTTCCGCCCTTCGGCAAATGAACCCGGACACGATTCTTATTACCTACGATAACATCACGAACAACTACGCTGGGACATGGCGTTACAACAACATGCATTGGCAGACGTGGGCGGAGGAACGCGGCATCAGTTACGAACACATTGCCCTGCATTACGCCGTGGATACGGAGGTTTCTCTACCGAAGCCTGTGGGAGATAAGCAATTCGACCACAAAGCATTTGTCTATATCGTGTCCGGTAGTTACAGGGCAACACCTCTGGACACCAGCGATTCCTACATGAGTCAGGTCCCCAATAAGGTTGGGGAGTTCATTGCTATTTCTCATTCGCTGCGGTTTGATGCGGTGTATTTCGTGGTGAAGACGCCGGCCGCCGACGGCTGGGACGGAGTGTGGGAATATTGCAACGCTGTGGATGCCAACGGCAAGCCGACCAGTTGGGCACCGCTGACCATTGTAGAAGACACCACTGTCGTCAACGGGCAAAAGCTGGCACAGAGTGGCTACGTACGTTTCATTCCACCGAAGGAGCGTAGCGAGTGGAAACGGAGCCGTATATATAGTGCTGCTAGTGATAGAGACGAAATCTATAGCCCGCTGTTTTGGCGGCGCAATGGCGGCGCAACGAGCCGGCTTGCCGGTAGTGGCGCACGCCCGTGGGTTCGGATCCTCGCGTCGTCTGGCGAAGAGGGTCGTCCGGTATTTTGACTATCACATCGCCATATCGCATGCGGTGGCGGAAAACTTGCTGAGTCACGGCATCCTGCCCGAACGGTGTGAGGTTATTTATAATCCGATTGTACCACCTTGCGCGGTTGCATCCAAATGTGTCTGTCAGAGTTTGCCCCATGTGGGAATGATAGGAATGTTACAGGAGTGGAAAGGGCAGCATGTGTTCGTGGAAGCGCTGAACCTGCTGAAACGGCGGGGGATGGTCTTTCACGCATCGATCGCGGGTACCGAGCCTTTCGGGGCGCGGGGTTACGAGCAACGTTTGCGCCAAATGGTGAAAGACTTTGGTCTGGAGGAGATGGTGTCATTTATGGGATTTGTGAGCAAGCCTTATGATTATTTAGCGCAGCTGGACGTGGCGGTGCACGCGTCGATTAAACCGGAACCGCTGGGGCGGGTCGTGGTGGAGGCGATGCTGGTGGGTACAGCAGTAGTTGCGACCGACGGCGGCGGCATCCCGGAGTTTGTGGAGCACGAACAGACAGGACTTCTGGTGCCGATGGGCGATGCGGAGTTGATGGCGCAGGCGATCGAACGGCTGATTCGGGATCTCGAATTACGCCAGCGGCTATCCGCCGCAGCGCAACGGCGCGCCCGCGAGATGTTCGACCCCGCCAGGCACGCGTTTGAGGTGAGGAGGGTGTATCAGAGCCTCATCCGTCGGTAAAATATGGAACAAACAGATGGATGAAAGTGGGAGATGGGGATGGCTACGCAACCCAAATACAGAGTGGAACTCTTTTGGGACCTGGATATGGATGTGCATCGCACCTCCAAAATAGTGACTGGCCTGGTGGAACTGGCGAGGCAGCAGAAGATACTACTTGAACCGCGTGTTGGGATGACGTGCAAGGAAACGGGTCGTCCGCAGGGACACATTTTCGCCTGGATGGTGGCGGAGAGGCTAAGTGACCATCAACGGTTGAACATTGCTATAGACCTGCACGACCTGAGCACGCTTTTTTATGAAGAGGCACTCCGGGAGTGCGATGTGTATTTGAAGAAGAGCTTCTATCCTCCAGATGTAGAGAAATGCGCCGGGGATATGGGTCGCAAAGTCATTCCTTTTGGTTTTAATATGCCATGCAGTAGCACAAGCAGTAAGCTTCTGGTGCAGCACTGGTTGCTTCGATTGTACTCGCGAATGTTCTTGCGCTCGCCGCAGGAGGCGCTAACACACTGGCGCCGTAAGTGGGGTTTGTATCGCACTTTTCTGGACGGTCCTACCCTGAAGGATTTTGAGCAAACACCGGACGTCCCAGTCGAACCAAAGGTCGTTTTTCAAACAAGGGTCTGGTCCGAGAAGGAGGTGGGTCCCGATAACCACCTCGCTGTGAACTCGCTACGAGTGGAGGTCATGCGTCGGCTACGGGCAGAGCTGGGCGACCAGTTTGTTGGTGGATTGGTGCCGACAGCGTATGCTCGGGAGCATTATCCTGATGTTCTATCATCGGCTCCTGCTCGTCGGCAAAAGTTTATCCGATGGAGTAAGCGATATCTCGTTGGAGTTTACGTGCGGGGACTGAACTACTCCTATGGGTTTCGCTTTGCGGAGCATCTGGCGGCTTCACAATGCGTTGTGGCACATCCGGAGGGCTTCAGGAACCCGGCGCCAGTGCAACCGCAGGAAGGTGTGCACTATCTGCCGTTCGCCACACCAGAGGAGTGTGTGAAGCAATGCAAGAGAGTTCTTGATGATACAGAGCTGGCGCAGGCGATGCGGAACGCAAACTACCAGTATTATCAACAGCAGGTCGCTCCGGCAGCCCATCTGTGGAACTGCCTGGAGCGGGGACGTGAGTATTACGCATCATTGTAAGGAGGTACCGTACATGGGAACAATCGCGTTTTTAATCACTCTGATTCTGCTGTTTGCGCTGCAGTTTCAGACTGCCAGCCAAACGTTGAAGCCGAGGAAGTACCCGTCTGCCAGAGCGGCTGCTGTACTTGTCAGCCCGGAGGCGTCTGCACCAACTGACCCGGACACGATAGCAGAGTTTATCGCGATGTATGGGGAGGCAACGGCGGCACGGGTCACCGAGTGGGAGAGTACCCACTTCGATTATGGTGCCGGTGGGCATTGGGGTCCTACCTACAACGTGAACTCTATTGGCACGGTTTATATCTATGTGCAGAGCACGTATAATAACTTGGACTATCGGATGACGGCAACACGGCGCATGGCAATCCAGAGGAACATGGATTTCGAATCCTTCACCCTTCACTTCAAAGAGGATACCTACATCGATAGCAATAGAGTCGGGTTTGTTGAGACGATACTGTATGGATATATACCAGCTATTGGTTACGCAGACAATTCAGGGGTTGCCAAGGAGTCGTTCAGAGCGACTGCAGATATCTTCAGTTACAGTAACGCGGGTGGTGGGCTTTGGCTGGCTATCCCAGAGAAGATAGACACCCTGTACTTCAAATTGAGTGTTGCTGGAGACCCCGGGACGGCTGGGGAATTGATGATCGAGTACCCCAACCAGGTCGATTCCAACTTCAATATTGTAGGTTGGGGACGTATTACTCCAATTGAGGACACCACGAATGGGTTACGTAACGATGGATACATCCGATGGATACCCCCGACGGACTGGAAATGGTGTATTCCGTATCCACCTCATTATCTTGGCGCAATCCGCCTCAGAGGAGGAGCCGGTTGTTTCATTCTCCGTATCCGGACAGTTAACTATGCTGTGTACCCCAGATTGGGGTCCCGTTCGGACGTGTCGTCGCGCAAGGTTTTGCGTGAAGTCGTCGCGTCGCACAGAACGGGTATGGTCTTGTCAGCAACCAGCAATACAGTTAGGATTTCACCAACCAATCCGATAAACTACTCTACCGATTTCTATAGAGGGATGACGATTGAGATTGTTTCGGGCGCAGGTGCTGGACAGGTTCGTAATATCACCGCATCCACCAGCAGTTCTACTCCGACGCTAACGGTGGACCCCGCCTGGGATGTGGTTCCTAACAGTACCAGCACGTACCGGATTACGGGCAATGAAGTGTTCGTTCCGGGGTGGGACCCTGCCAACGACCGCAATGGGGATGGATATGTAGATGATACCGAATACGCCAATCGCGTCAATCCAAACGCATCCGCCCGAATGGCCTGGGAAGCCAGAGCGACTGAAGGTTCTGGATGGGCAGACTCGAGGGCGACCTGCCGAGCTAACTTGTGGAATCCTGACTATCAGCAGATAACCTTTGAATATTACCTGAATATGTTTCAGCAGGAAGGAGTTTTGGGTTATGACAACGACGATGCTCAAGTACTTCTGAACTATAACGCCTTCTCGGTGCTGGCAGGAGGTACTCTCCTGGAGTACAATGGGCGTGCCGGTCATGACATGGCAATGAACGAATCTTATCGGGATGCATTCCTCCAATTCCATCGGAGGATGCGCACGGAGGGAGGGGTTCAGTTCATTAGCACGAATGTGTCCGGCCGTAACTTCTTCTTAAGTACCTTCACCTTGCCATACCTGCAGGTCTTCAATTCGTTCCGATGCGAGGCGTTAATCTGGGATAATACTTCTCAGGGGAATCTATTAAGAACCTGGCATATTCCGGCATACGCGAGGGCGGGTATTCGTTCCACCGTCCAATGTCATCCAAACTATGGGTCGTTTCTGTCGAACTTAGGAAACACGGAAACCACGTGGAACCTCATCAAGGAGAGCCTGCTAGCCCGTTTCTATTTGCTGAATATTCCCGATATGACGTTCTTCAACCATTCGTGGCGTACCTTCGTTTATGGTAGCGGGCTGACAAGTTCAACGAGCACCTCTGAAGCGTACTACTGGAAAAGTGGTGTTCCCAAGAACTACGCCTACCTGCCGTTCAGGATGTTATCGGTAGACATCGGTGAGCCGGCAAATATTATCCCGGAAGGATTCGTGGCAGCGAAATACTACCAGGCTGTTGCTGGACTTGGAGATTACGTGATTGTCGGAGACACCACGGGCTCCGTAATCACACTGCCTGAACAAATTGGACTACCGGCGGAGAACAGGGTGATACCGATTTACCCGACGTACATATTTTATTTGTGGCGCAGTTCAACGTCAGGCCCTGGTGGTATGCCGGTTGACGGGGTGCTGGCACGGATGTATACAAAGGGTCTGGTGGTGATTCGCTTACCAGGTATATCTCCTCCTGGTGGGTGGCTTGCCTACCATCAAAGCACGGTTCGAGTTCCTCTGCCGGGCACGTATCGTCGCGTCAATTATGATGGCACTCTTGGCCCCCCTATCACGGAGATTACGCTGCGCGGATATGAAGGAGCTATTCTTCAGTCAACCGAAGAGCTGCCGCTTCAAACGCCGGACATACGTATTAGCATCTCGGCAGACAAGACGAACCCGAAACCGCTGGATGTGGTGACGGTGACGATTACGGCAACCAACACCGGCAACGCGGAGGCGCGGAATGTGCGGATTACGCATGACATCCCGCAGGGGGCGACGTTTGTGCGAGGGAGCCTGAAGTTGAATGGCGACACACTCCCAGATCCGACGGATACCACGAAGATCGATGTGACGGTGACGAGTATTCCGGCGGGAGGACAGGCGGTGGTGGTGTTTCAGATGGTGATTCGGTAGGAGGCGAGAATGCGCGTCCTGCAAGTGCTGGCGGGGTTGCATCTCGGTGGCGCAGAACAGCTGGTTGCGGACCTCAGCGCATGGCTGCAGGCACGTGGGCATGAGGTGCTGGTAGCAAATCTAACTGCAGAGAGGGCGATGCTACCCGCCTTCGAGAGCCGGAAGATATGCGTGCAGCAGGTCAGCGTTGCGGGCATCTGGGCGCGTCTCTATCCGCGTGAACTTATTGCGCTTATCCACCGCGTTCGCCCCGATGTGGTGCATTGTCACAATACCGCGTGGCTGAAAACATCTGCTGCGTGCCGATGGACTCATACTCCCCTCGTCTTCACTTTGCATAACTACCACCGCGACTGGCTGTCGAATCACCGCACGCGTCTGCAGCGGGCAGCAAAGCATACTGACTATTGCGTGGGAGTGGCACCCGGAATTGAGAAGTTATTCGTGGAGATTCTCGGTGTGCCCGAAGAGGGGACAGTGTACGTCCGCAACGGCGTTCCAGACATCTACTCGGCACAGCCTGCTCCCGCCGATTGGAAAGTGCCCGATGGCAGGGTTGTGGGTATGGTTGGGCGCTTCGACCAACACCAGAAAGACCAGGACACGCTTGTGCGGGCAATCGCACTTATTTGCCAGCAGATGCCCGATGTTCATCTGGTCTTTATCGGCGAGGGTCCAAGACTTAGCGAGGTAGAGCAACTGGCATCCCAACTGGGCATGGAAAATCACGTCCACTTCCTCGGCCTCCGCCGCGACGTGCCGGTGCTGTTGCGTCATCTGGATGTTTTCGTACTGAGTTCGCGCATCGAGGGCGAGTCGCTGGCGATACTGGAGGCGATGTCCGCACAGCGTCCCATTGTGGCAACGGCGGTGGGGGGTACGCCTGGACTGCTGGCGAACGGCGAGTGCGGCTTGCTAGTGCCCCCTGGCGATGTTCAGGCAATGGCGCAGGCGATTCTGGAATTGTTGAAGAATCAAACAAAGGCACAAGAACTTGCCCGTCGCGCACGAGAGCGGTTTTTGCAGGAGTATACCATCGACCGCATGGGGGAGCGGTATCTGGAGCTGTACGGGAAGGCGATCGCGCAACGAAAAAAGACCTAACCCCCATCCCCCCTTCCCTGCGAGGGAAGGGGGTGACTCCCCTCTCCTCGTAGGAGAGGGGCACGGGGTGAGGTCTCCAAACTCCCCTCTCCTTGTGGCAGAGGGGCTGGGGGTGAGGTTCCCACCAAACATGAAACGCTTGGGCATCTATTATGCAACAGCCTGCTATAGAGACACGCAGGGCAGATACTACACCAGCAACGGATTGGGACGGTATCTGCAGGAGATGAACCGCCTGTTCCCGTTTGAGGTGGCGCTTGCTGCGCCGGTGACCGAACAGCCGTTGCCTCATCTGGGTTACCCACTACCGACGGAGCGCGTGAGGGTATATGAACTGCCCTATTTCGAGACGTTCGCGGGGGCGGTGAAGGTGCGTGGGCAGCTTATCCGCCGTCTGCGCGCGTTTCTGGAGACGCATCCTGTGGATGTGGTGTGGCTGCGCTATCCGGGTGCGTATGCTCCCGTGTTGTGGCGCGAGTGCCGGCGTCGCGCGACGCCTTGCTTCTTTCAGCTGGTGGGAGACCCCGTGACGCTATTGAAAAACTCCCCCGCGCGTTCCCCTTTGCTGCGCGGGCTACAGGTTGCGGTGGCAGCGTGGCATGAGAGCGAGATGAAGCGCATCGCCCGTCGCACGCCATGTATCGCCATCTCCTGCTCGCTGGCGGAAAAGTTCGGGGACGGACGTGTCCATCGAATCGCGGTCAGCACGCTGACGCGAGAGGATTTCTTTTTACGCCATGACACGTGTCAGTCGAACCACATACGGGTTTTGTTTGTTGGCGCGCTTCGGCACGAGAAGTCAGTGGATACCCTGATTGAGGCTGTCGGTATGCTGCAAAAAGCGGGGAAGACGATACATCTGGATATCGTTGGCGACGGTGACCAGCGGGGGCCTCTGGAGCAGTTCGCGTCTCAATCGTTGCAGGCGGGCAGCTACTGTTTCCATGGAGTTCAGACCGGGCCTGCGATGTTGCATCGCTTCTATACGCAGGCAGATATCTTTGTCCTGTGCTCGGTGTCTGAGGGACTGGGGCGGGTGGTGCTGGAGGCGATGGCGCGGGGCGTGCCTGTGGTAGCGACGGCGGTTGGAGGCCTTCCCGATTTGGTGCGACACGAAGAGACGGGCTTGCTGGTGCCGCCGCGCAGTCCAGAGGCCCTGGCTGGCGCGATACAACGTATCCTGCGGGACGGAGTATTGCGTCGGAAACTGATAGCAGGGGGGTATGCCCTTGCGCAGAAACACACCGCGGAGCATTTCCTGCAGCAGGTCGTCGCCTTCATTCGCGACCGAGTGGGAGTGGACCTGCTGAGCTGTGGGGAGACCGCACCATGCGCGTGATGTTCTGCCAGCCCAGCTCCGCCAAGTCAGCGATTAGCGGTCCGGAGCGTCAGACGGTGCAGGTCGCGCGGGCATTACAGCAACGCGGGCATGAGGTGCTCATCGCGGTGATTCTGGTGAATGAGGCGGAAGAGGTGTCCGAAACCACATTAGCCGTACACGCCCGCGAGCATCAGGTTCGTGTTGTTCCACTTTATCTGCCTGAGAGGTACTACCTGCCGAAAATGGTGCGAAGGTTCGCAGAGGTGGTGCAAGAGTATTCGCCAGATGTTGTCTGCACGCAAGGGTATAAGGCAGGTGTCGTCGCTGCTGTCTATGGCAAGGTACCTACAATTGCACTGTTACCTGGCTGGACTGCGAGGGATTGGAAGGTTAGGTTTTACGAGTGGTTGGATAAGCAAACGTTACGAAAGCATTCGGTAGTTGCGATAGTGTCCCCCGCACAGAAAGCGGAAGTGCTGCGATACGGGGTGCGACCTGACCGGATTTTCTACCTGCCGACCTGTATGGACATTGAAGCCTTGCAGCCTGCCTATTCCCGCGAACAAATACCAAGTATCATCAGCCAGTCATTGCGGAAGCAGGTACTTGGCTACGTGGGCAGGTTGAGCGTGGAGAAGGGAGTGAGTTACCTGATCGACGCGATGGCGGAGTTGAGGGCAAAGCAGGCAGACGTGCACCTGCTGGTCGTTGGGGAGGGCGATCAACGGGCGCATCTGCAAGAACGGGTGGATTCGCTCGGTTTGCCGCAGGCGGTCACATTTCTCGGCGAGCGGGCGGACGCACGGCAAATTATCGGCGCGCTGGATGTGCTGGTCCTGCCGTCGTTGACGGAGGGGCTGCCCAACGTCGTGCTGGAAGCCTTTGCATACAAAACTCCGGTAGTGGCGACGGCGGTAGGGGGCGTGCCCGAGCTGGTCATCGATGGTGAGACGGGATGGCTGGTGCCGCTGCGTAACCCTCATGCGCTGGCGCAGGCGATTCTGGATGCGCTGTCGAACCCTGAAGAAGCGCGCCGCCGCGCCGAAAATGCATATAGGCACCTGCTGGAACACTTCACGGTGGAGAAGCAGGTGGACAAGTGGGAGCAGGCGTTGCAGGCGGCAGTGGAGAATTGGAGGGGTAGGAAGACCTAACCCCCCGTCCCCCTTCCCTGCGAGGGAAGGGGGCGAGACTCCCCTCTCCCTGTGGGAGAGGGGTCGGGAGAGAGGTTGTCGTTGGAGTGTTGAAAACCTAACCCCCCGTCCGCCTTCCCTGCGAGGGAAGGGGGTGTTGCTCCCCTCTCCCTGTGGGAGAGGGGCAGGGGGTGAGGTGGTGGAACTCCCCTCTCCCTGCGGGAGAGGGGTTGGGGGTGAGGTCAGAAATGCCAGCACATGAACGCCCAAGCCGGATAGTTAGAGGTCAGCGGATGCAGCCGGAGAAGCAGGCAATCGCACGAAGGATGCGGCGCAACATGACGCCCGCGGAACGGGCACTATATGGCATCAATTGGGAAACAACAAGGAGGTTGTGAGGAGTCACCCATGCGGATTCTGGTCACTGGCGGTGCGGGCTTTATCGGCTCGCACCTGACGGAACGGTTGATAGAACTGGGTCATGAGGTCACTGTGCTCGATGACCTGTCTACGGGGCGCGAAGAGAATCTGGCGCACCTGCAGGGGCGGTTTCGCTTTGTTAAAGGCTCCATCACCGACCTGCAGTTACTGCGTGAACTGATGCCCGGGATAGAGGTCCTCTTTCATCAAGCCGCGTTAGGGTCGGTGCCGCGCTCTGTGGAAGACCCAATGACTACGCATGAGGTGAATATCACGGGCACCTTCCATGTGCTGCTGGCGGCGAAGGAAGCGGGCGTCAAGAGGGTCGTGTATGCCGCCTCTTCATCCGCCTACGGCGATACCCCAACTTTGCCGAAGGTAGAGACCATGTTGCCTCAGCCTTTGTCGCCTTACGCAGTCAGCAAATTGGTCGGAGAATACTACTGCCAGGTGTTCACGCGGGTGTATGGGTTGCCCACCGTCAGCCTGCGCTACTTCAACGTCTTCGGTCCGCGCCAGAACCCGCACTCGCAGTATGCGGCGGTTATCCCAAAGTTCGTCACCGCTGCGCTAAAGGGAGAACCGCTCACCGTGTACGGCGACGGTGAACAATCGCGCGATTTCACTTACATCGAGAACGTGGTGCAGGCGAACCTGCTGGCGATGCAGTCGGAGCGGGCAGTAGGGAAGGTGTACAACGTGGCGTGTGGCGGGCGATATACGCTGAACGAGTTAATCCGTTACTTGCAGGAGATACTGGGCAAGGAGTTGGAAGTGGAGTACCTGCCGCCGCGTGCGGGGGATGTGAAGCACTCGATGGCATCCATAGAGGCGGCGGAGTGTGATTTGGGCTACACCGTGGCGGTAGACTTCGAGGTTGGGTTGCGACGTACTGTGGAGTGGTATCGTGTCGGTATCGGTGCAAGCATATAAGGCAGTTGTCAAGCGCCAGCTATTTGACTGGTCGTTTTGGCCGCCGCTCCGTGCTATCGCGTCCGCTGGCTTATACGGGAGGTACTGGCTAAAGGGTGGCGGAGGCCGGGAAGCCAGTTTTCCTCTCTTGCTTCAGGCGCACCGCTACGCGGCAGGCAGGTGGGGTACATCGCACTATTGCAAACTCATCAAGAGGTATCTACACTCATGGCTGGCAGTATCTGCTCCGATGTTACGCGGCGCGCTATCGCAGGGAAAGATGCGTTCCTTTCGCTCGCGCACGCTGGTATTGAAGCCACCGCGCTTCGAGGGAGATTCGGTGGCGGAGCCTGGAGTACTCTTCACAAAGACCTTTGGCGAACTGGCAATGCTGGTAGACCTGCCGAGGCTGCTCGCGCATTACCGCCTGGTTATCGAGCCCGGCTGGTCAGGTTACGCCGACCCGGTGTTGTTGTACTACTGCCGCTTTGAGACGCATCCTATTATTGTCTGCGCCCCGGAGAGGACCGATTACGAGTTCCTGCAGCAGCTGGGCTCCAACCTGATACCGGTGCTATTTGGGGCGAGCGACTGGGTGAACCCAGAAGTGTTCTATCCTATCGGCGGGATGGAGAAGCGCTATGACGCAGTAATGGTTGCGGGTTGGGCGGTATACAAGCGGCATCATGCCCTGTTTCGCGCTTTGCAGCGATTGCGCCACACCGACATCAGGGTGGCATTGCTCGGATTTGAATGGGAGGGCAGCCGCAGTGAGATAGAGTTGCTGATAGATTATTACGGTACACGGAATCACCTGGACATTTACCAGAGTTTGCCTCCGCCAGAGGTAAACCGGATACTGAATCAGAGCAAGGTCAACCTTATCCTCACTTTGCGTGAAGGTGCAAATAAGAGTATCTTTGAAGGGTTTTTCGCGGATGTACCGGGCATCGTACTCAGGAACAACATCGGCATCAATAAAGATTACATCAACGAGTCTACTGGCAGGTTAATTGAGGAGAGGGAACTCCCAGAGGTTCTTTTATGGTTTCGCGAACACTACCGCGACTTTCACCCGCGTGAGTGGGCGATCCGTCATATCTCGCCGCAGGCGACGACCGCCAAGTTGAACGCTGTGTTGCGGGATATTGCCCAACAGCGCGGCGAGCCGTGGACACGAGATATCGTGGCGAAGACCAACTGTCCTCATCCGATGTACTATCCTGATGGGTCCGTTGCAGAGGGTTTCCCAACGATAGACGACATTTTGCGACAATATGGGCGTTGTAAAGACGATTAAGGCGTTTGTCAAGCACCTGATAGCGGCCCGAATTTACCGCATTCGGGGAGAGCAGCTCATCTCCCAACGGCGGGGTATCGCTATTCTGATGTATCACGAAATCGCTCCGCGCCACACACAGGTCTTTCGGCAGTTTCCGGTGCTGTGCACGGCGCCAGATACCTTCGAGGCGCAGGTGACATGGCTATCACAGCACTTTGAGATTATCAGTATGGATGAGGCGCTGCGGCGGCTGCACGCAGGTATCGCCGATGACAGCCGGGCGGTGGTCATCACCAGCGACGATGGCTGGCGCGGTTTTTATCAACAGGCAATGTCTACCCTTCAGGGACATGGTGCTACTATCTATGTGACAACTGGGGTGCTGCAGGGCGAGGTGCCCTGGTATGTGCGCTGGCGGCTGTTGCTGGAGCATTATCCGCACCTGTTGCGCGTGCTGGCGCATGACCTCGGACGGTTGGAGGCGTTTCGGGATGCAGACAGTGCCATCGCCGCGCTGAAGCAGTTAGATTATGCCCGTATCCGTTCACTCTGGCATCAGGCGATTAAGGACGTGCCTTTCGATGAAGCCAGTCTCCCGAAGGACTGGTTTATGCGGCAAGAGGAGTTGCCAACAGCCGTGCAGACCGGTTTTACCATCGGTGCACACACGGTGAATCACCCGATACTGACTCATGAGTTCGATGAGGTTGTCCGACGCGAGATCAGCGAAAGCAAGCAGGTTCTGGAGACCTTGACGGGAATGCCTGTGCGCCATTTTGCTTACCCGAACGGCGACCACAATGAACAGGTGGTGCGCTGGGTGGCAGAGGCGGGCTACGCAACGGCGGTGACGACACAGGCTGGTTGGAACAGGTCAGGTAGTGATGTCTATCGCCTGCGCCGCTTCGACGTGCATGAGACCATGTGTACTGACCATTGGGGGCGTTTTAGCGAGGCCATATTTGCGCTGTATCTCGCTGGGGCTTTTGGTAACTTGGCTCCAACAAACCGAATTTGTGCAAAGATTGCTGGAGGTGGGATGCAATGCGATCGGTGAGGGTATAATTAGGACTTTTGGTTTCCTCAGCAATATACTTCTTTTTGCTTGTCACATTGCCCATTCAGCACTTTGGCGACACTTCTTACTATGTTTCTGACATCAAGAAATACGCTGAGACTGGTGACCCAGCGTTGCTATGGGAAGCGGGGCACCTGCTGTGGCGTCCGATGGGTTACGCCGCGGCTTTCGCAAGTGGTTATATCACCCAACGTCCCTTCGAAGATTCCCACATTGTATCGGTGCTAACCGCGCTCAACGGCGTTCTGGGGTGGCTGTTTGTCACGTGCACCTACCTGATTGCAAGGCAGTTTACTTCTCAACTCCTATCTTCCTCTGTGGCAATTGGCATGGTAATCACTAATGCGTTTCTGAATTATGCTCAATCGGGATGTTCCTACATACCGGGCTTAGCGTTTCTTGCAATGGCAGCTTATACCGCGATTAAGGACCCAGAGAAATCCTCGCTCTTGGACACCCTTGCATTCGCGTTTTTTCTGGCGTTATCTGTCGTCTTCTGGCTGCCCTATGTCCTTGTATTGCCGTCCTTAGCTATACTGTTTGGTCTGCGACGTCATAAGCCTGGCGCATACGTATGTGGAATATTACAAACCTTGGCTGCCAGCGTGGTATTGATTTCGTGTGCTTATCTGGTCGCGTTGTGGTCTGCAGATATCTCCAGTCTGAGCCAAGCAACTGAATGGTTACGAGCATCTTCGCACGGTATCACGCACGAACGTGGAGTACAGCGGGCGGTGTTTGGGTTAGCGAGGTCGTTCGTCTATCTGGGTGATGATGGCAATTTGTTTAAAAGGTTCTTACTGAGAGACCCTTTCAACCCTGTTTCTTTCTTAGAATTAGCCCGAACATCGTTGATAAGGTTCGTAATTTTCTATATGTGGCTTGCTGTATTACTGTATGCTATCTGGCGGTGTACCACGAATGATATGAGAATCAGCGCGTTGTTTGCCATAGGTTGTGTGCTCGGATTTGCGATTTACTGGCAGGGAGGAGATTTAGAGCGTTATTTTCCCGTTTTTCCACTACTGGCTGCTGCAACAGCTGCCACTCTCAGACACGATGGAAAATCAAAACGGTTGCTAATTACAGTACATATAGCTTTTGTCATGATGTTGACCGTCTCAAACATCATTCTTAGGACCATCGAACTAAATGATTTACAGGAAAAGTTGCAGAATAGAGTGCGAACTGTATCTCACCTGCTTGTGTCTGGACAAATTCAACCGGGCGATTTGATGATCCTCGCTACACCGCATGACGAGTTGTTCCACGTGCGCTCCAACTTCCGGGATACTCAGCTCTCGGTTCTAAAGTTGACGCACCCAGTATGGGTCGGTCATAGAGATGCTCCGAAGTGGAGGTCTCAATTATCTAGACAAATATTTGGCATATGGCAACAAGAAAGTCAAGTATGGGTGTCAAAGCGGTTGCTATTGGAAAAGCCGAAAGCATCCTGGAAGTGGGTCGAGGGAGATGACCCCAGGGTTTCTTGGAAAGATATTCACTCTTTCTTTGCGTCGCTACAGTATGGCAAGGTAATAGGGGACGAGGACGGATTTTGCCTTCTCTCGCGAACGCCTACGAATGAACACCTATTGAAGCGCTGGGAGAAGTGAAATTTAGAGCACCGTTGGGAGGACATCATGGAACAGACACCTGAGGTGTCCGTTATAATACCTGTTTTTAACGAAGACGATACCATTGAGCACGTTGTTCGGAGGGTGGCAAGCATCCCCTTGTCCGTCGAAATTATAGTTGTGAACGACGGGTCGCGCGATAGAACTGGAGAGATTCTGGAGCAGCTATCTGCAGCCTACCAGAACTTGGTGGTTGTTTCCCACCCCCGAAATAGAGGTAAGGGTGCAGCCATTCGAACAGGCATAAAGTTTGCGGTTGGCAAGGTGATAATTATACAGGACGCGGACCTTGAGTATGCGCCTGAGGAAATACCTAAAGTAGTGAAACCTATTCTTGAGGGAAAAGTTAAGGTCGTATATGGGACGCGCTTCCATGCCGGACGTCCACCCGGCATGCGTTTTGCGAACTGGGTAATCAATCGTATTTTAGCCTGGATGGCTAACGTGCTATTCGGGGCGCGGATTACAGATGAGGCGACCTGCTATAAAGCTTTTGACGCCAGTTTGCTCAAGTCTATTCCGTTAAGATGTGAAAGGTTTGAGTTCTGTCCTGAAGTAACAGCCAAAGTCCGTAAAGCAGGAGAACAGATACATGAGATTCCAATCTCCTATAGAGCCAGAAGCATAGCGGAGGGCAAGAAGATCCGATGGACTGACGGGGTCGAGGCAATTTGGACGCTGATTAAATACCGTTTCAAAGACTGAGAGAGCAACTGTGCGAATTGGCTTCATCTATTTTGGCACATATCCGGACATCCGCGTGGTGAAGACGACCGATACCCTTGCGAAGGCGGGGTTCGAAGTCATCGTGCTGGCGCGAAACATCAAGGGGGTAACGGAACCCGGCACCTCGCATCCCTACGCTGCCTCACGAAATGTGGAACAGGCGGAATGGCGCGGGCGACTGCATCTGCGCCGTGTGCTGGACAACACAGCTGAAAAATGGCGTGCCCCGCTGACCCTTCCTTACCACATCAACCCTATCTGGAAACGGGCGATACGGGATTTGGTGGTGAAAGACGGCTGCGGGTTGCTCATCGTGCGCGATATGCCGCTGATGCTGGCAGCGACGGCGGTGGGAAAACGCTACGGCGTGCCGGTCATTTTCGACATGGCGGAGAACTACCCCGCGGTGATGGCGGAGTGGCGCAAGTGGGAGGGGCGAGGACGGGCTTTCGTCAATTTTTTCGTCCGAAATATCGCGATAGCAAAAATGGTGGAGCGCGCCGCTATCCGCGCGGCGGACAGGATACTGGTGGTGGTGCCGGAGCATATCGAGCGGGTGGCGCGTCTGCGGGGGACAACAGCGGGAATCGAAGTGATAGAAAACACGCCTGTGCTGGAGGAGCTGGACGCCCTGTATGCCCGTTACCAAAGCCTGCCCGAGTGGCAACCCTGTGAGCAACCGCTGGAGGTGGTTTACGGGGGCAATGTGCATTTCTATCGGGGGATGGACACGCTGTTGCAGGCGGCGGCGATACTGAAAGCGCGCGGGGAAGATGGCATTCGCTGGACGGTGGTCGGCACGGGTAAAGTGGCAGCGCAACTGCAGGCGATGGCAGAGGAACTGGGAGTGACCGACACCGTGCGCTTCATGGGCTGGCAGCCGGATTTAATGGCGTTCGTGTACCGTGCACATCTGGGCTACGACGGGTCGCACGCCTCCGAACACACGCATGTTACCATGCCGAACAAGGTGTATGATTACATGGCGTTTCGCAAGCCGGTGCTGGTATCGGACTGCCGCCCAATGAAGCGGCTGGTGGAGATTCACCGATGTGGACTCGTGTTCCGTTCGCAGGATGCCGAAGATTTGGTGGAGAAGGTGTTACAGCTACGCGACCCCACCCTGCGCGCCCAGCTGGGCGCAAACGGGCGCAAGGCGGTGGAGGAGAGGTATCATTGGGGAGTGGATGGTCGTGAATTAGTAAGAGCTGTGCAGGCGGAGTTGGAGCATGAGTAAAACGAACACTCAGCAAGTGCAGAACCGCCCCGTCTGGGAGTGGGGAGACGGGAGTGCACTTTTTCTTGCGTACGTTGTCGTCTTAGTTGTGCTCTTGGCGGTCAAGGCGAAGACGTCGCTACGGTTGGACGAAGCATACAGTGTCCTTATAGCTAGGCGGTCACTTGCGGAACTAATCATATCTCTCGAGGCCGACACTTGGCCGCCTCTTTATTTCGTTGCCTTGTCATTCTGGATTAGGCTTTTCGGGGACAGTGAGCTGGGCGCACGTTCCTTGTCACTGGTAGTGTTCGTGTTGTGCCTTGGTGCAACATACAAGCTTGCATTCGATATTTTTGGGAATTCCCGGATTGCATTATTCTCCGCTTGGTTGCTGTCGGTCATGTCACTTGCTGTTAACCATGCAACAAACGCGCGCGGGTATATGATGCTATGCCTCGCTTCTGCCATCTCGACTAGGTTTGCTTTAGCCGCGATGTATAGAAAAGGCCGGGAACTGCCCTTCGCAGTAGGTTACATAGCAGCTAGTTTTGCGGGATTGATGACACACTATTCCTTTGGCTATGTGATGTTAGCACATCTAGTTCTTTGCTTTTCCCATTTCCGCGATCGTTTAGCCCTTCTCGTCGTCACACAAGGCATAGCCTCAGGTGTATTCGTGGTAAGTTGGGGCACGATTTTCTGGCATCAGCTTACGGAGATTGCACCTCTTGGTTTGGTGTGGATTAAGCCGACATCGTTGCTGACCCTGATGGATGCGTTAGCGGCACCTTTCGGTTCTGTGACAGGTAGCTCCCGCTATGCTGTCTTCACCGGACTATGTTGGGCAATATTACTAGCGCCGCTGATTGCTACCATACGACCCATGGCTCGCAGGATTGATGATAGTGCAGTGCATCTGATACTGTTGGTATTCGCGGAGCTTGTTGCACTCCTCGTTGTATCAAGATTTAAGCCAAGCTACGTTCCGGGGCGACAGGATGTGATAATTGTGCCGCTGATAGCGATACTGTTTGCACGATGGCTATGTGCGACTATTTCATCACGAACCATCATGTTAGTTCTGGTATCTCTGTCCCTACTCCGGATTGGCGCTACTTCTTATCAAGCATTCAAAGGCGACACAGGCACCGACCGCTGGGTTGCCCGCCAAATCTGCGCAGTGGCTAGCTCAGGCGATGTTGTTATTTTGACCGACCTTTCGTGGTGTGGGATAACTTACTATTTAGGTCGCATTTGTCCCCAAAAGACTGTTGAGCTTGTCGCGTTTCCATCTGATATACCGAGTCATCCTGGATGGAGAAATCTGAACCATATTGCCCAACAAATCGCGGCTGGTTCAGATCTTGAGGCTTTAATCCAGCGCCTAAACACAGCAGGGTCAAAGGGGGCCAGAGCGTTGATAGTGGCTATGTCCCCTTTTCCGGTTTATCAGGAGGTCAGGCAACGACTAAACGCCCATTTCACTCTCCTCAATCGCTGGGCAGTTCCAAATCACGCAAAGACAGGAACATATGTCTCTGAGTTACTATACTACAGTTTTACCCCCACCACCCCTACGTCCCAGCCGAGGCGGGAAAGCCACAGGTGATAGTCCGACTCATGCAGCTCCGCCGAGCCGCTGAGAGCAACGATGAGGGCTTCCAGCACGTTGGTGGCGAAGGTTTCACCGTGGAAGACGGGAGTGGTGGTTAACAGCAGGTCTGCGCCGCGCTCGCGCAGGAACTGCACATCCGCCTGACGCACGGTGTTGGTCAGCATGACTTTCCCCGAAAGGTCGTGGGGGGCGTAGCGGTGGATATAGTGCCAGTCGCCCGCGATGACGTCTGCCCAGCGGAAGTATCGCTCCCAGCGGGGGGTGTTTTGCTCCTGCTTCTCGCCGACCGGGTAGAGCCATTCAAAGGGCAATCGCACCACCACAGGCAGCACCACTCGCGCCAGACGAGCCAGTGTGCGGATATCGCGGATAGGCAGCGGTAATCCAAGCGCGAACAGCGCATCGCCAAAGACGACGCTTCCGGCTTTCTCCGCCAGCGCCTCCGCCATGCCGAAGCGGTCCAGTGCGCTCACCAGCAGCACGTTCTGACTGCTCCAGTCCAGCAGCCCCTTCTGCTCGATGCGCTCCACCGCCCACCGCTCCAGCGTGTTCTTCAAGCCGCTGCCGTCCACCACTGGCGTATGCTGCACAACCGATACCAGCTTCTGCACGTCGCGGAAGGTGTAACGCCGCCCCTGCGCCCACAGGTGCAGGTCACATCCGCCCAGACCGATGGCGTCTACCTTGCCGTCCAGCTCTTGTAGCAGTTGCTGGAACCTTCGCTTGTCGCCGTCGGTGCCGCGCCGCTCGATGCGCACGGGTGTGCCCAAGATTTCGGTTTCCAGCACTTTATCGCGCTTGCTGGAACCGAGGCTGACCGAAACGATGTGTCTCATGGGGATTGCTCCATGAGCTGATGGGGTTCGAGGCGAGTGAGGTCAGTACGGTCGAAATCACGGTCGAAGCTGACAAGATGGGCTGAGTATTGTCTCGCTGCCACATATTGATATGCGTCATCGAAGTCTAAGCGATATTTCTGCATGGTGTCAACGATTTTTGGAAAAGCCTCAGGAGGCAGATTAATCAGCCTGACAGCTGAAGAGCTGAACAGGTCACGCACAAATCGCTCAAGTAGTTCGAACTCCTGGAGCCTAGCCAAGACAACTGCGATAGAATGTAGAGTAAAGTCTGTGACGAGCAGCTGATCAGGGGGGACGCGCTCCAAGAATCTTTGCACTTCCTTGTCGCGCTGCTGCCCTAGCAAGCGTTCTAACCACACGTTCGTATCGACAAGGTACACAATCAGTCCCCTCGCCACTCCAGAGCCTTCTTCTGGAGATCAAGAGCAGTATACTGGTCTGCGTAACGCGCCAGCCCATGCGCCCAGTCCTGACTGAGCTTGCGCGCGGCGTGAGGCGCATGTCGCGACAACAGTAAGTCTACATACTCCTCGACCTGTCGCTGAACGTCCGGCGGCAGACTCTGGATTTTCTCGATTAGCGTTTGCATAAGAATCATCCTCCATTTTGAATATACACCAACCGACAGGGAGATGTAAAGGCTACGGCTCCGGTTGGGTCTCCTGAGCAGGTGCGGTTTCCTGTGCAGATGGTCTGCTGGGCATTGCCTGTCCTACCAGCACAATGCGTGGTTGCGGGCGGTAGTAGTCGGTGGTAACCTTCTCGCGTATGGGAGGCTTGCCAGGCTCCTCGATGATGCGGTAGACGCTCACGCGCCAGCCGCGGTGCCCCTTGTCCCTAACTTTTCGAACGCCAGCGGGAAGGCATGTGGTGGGAAAGGTCTTTGCGGGCGCGGGGATGATGGCATGGACTATCCGCTGCAGTTTCACCGTTCGTCTGTAACGCTCCGCACCCAGCACCCGAACGACCATCCTGCCGTTCTTTGCCTCGGCAACCAGAACGATGGGGCAGGGGGTGTCGTTGCGAAAACGCAGGTCAATCGCGCCGTAAACGACCGTGGCGTCCAGCCCCGCGGGCGCGTATTCGATAGGAAACGCATGGCGGCTACGCTGAACAATCTGCAGACCCGCTTGCAACGCCGCCATGTATACTGTGGTAGAGACCTGACACACCCCACCGCCATCGCCAGGCACCAGCTCGCCTTTCACGATGACCGGCGCCCTGCGAAAACCCTCTTTGAATGTGCGGGGACCGACCACCTCATTGTACGAGAAGGTATCGCCGGGCAGCAGCACGATGCCGTTGATGCTGGCGGCGGCTTTGCGAATGTTGTGGGCGCGGTTGCGCTCGCGCTCCGAGTACCGAGTGGTCGCGACCGTCCATTCAGCATCGATTTCGCGCAGGTGTTCGCTCGTGATGCGCGGTGGCACCGTCTCCATCCTTACCGCGCATACGCCATGTCCGCTGCGCACCGCCTCCTGAATCAGCGCGCCGGTGTTTGCGGGCAGGCGGTAACCTGCCTTTTCTGGGATAACCTCCCACTGTCGCGCTGCCAGGTAGCGCAGGCGCGCGTCCTGCGGTGCCGACTCTACCTGGCAACGCCACCGCTTCAGCCACCCCTGAAGGCGGTGGTCATCGAAGTGAAAAACCGGAGAGACGTTTGGCGATACCTGCTGTCCGGTAGCGGCAAGAACCGTGCGCCACCACACGGGATAGCGACGCGCCATCGTCTGCACGCGTTGCAGCGTCTTCTCTAAGTCCCAAGATGCCCCAAGTTCTCCATAGCGGACGCGGGCTTGCAGAACACCACCGTCGGGACGGAACGCCTGCACCAGCAGCACGTTCTGCTGCCAGTGGCGAGCGGCGGCTTCCAGCTTCTGGCGGCTATCCGGCGACATCGGGTCAATATCCATCCCCGCAACCGTCCAGATACCGGTTGGGTGAATGTGCGCCTGGCGCGCGAAAAACGAAATCACCCCCGCACCCGCCGCCAGTACCATGAGCCCAAACCAAATCATCAGGTGTGAGCGGCGGACAAGGGGCATTCGCGCTGCCTGTTTGCTCAGGAGCTTCGTCTCCACGTGGTGCCCGTCACGCTATCTTCCAGGATAATGCCCAGCTCGCGCAGGTCGTCGCGGATGCGGTCAGCAAGCGTCCACTCACGTTTCTCTCGCGCCATCTGCCTCCACGCAATCGCTTTTTCAATCAACCGGAGGGCGAAGGAGTCATCCAGACCACCTTCCTCTTCTTCCAGCCGATGGATGCCGAGCAGATTGCCGAAGAGCCTCACCGTGGCGACCAGTGACGTTAGGTCGTTGCGGGCTTGCTCGTCGCTCTGCACCTGGATGGCGGTGGTCAGGCGGTTGATTTCGCTGATGGCATCGAAGAGCACGGAGATGGCCGCCGCCGTATTGAAGTCGCTGTTCATGGCATCGGCGAAGCGGTGATAGTAATGCTCGGCGATGGGAGCATCTTCTGGGGCGGCAGGCAGGACGCGCCTCGCGTTACGCAAGGCAGTTCGGATGCGCCGCAGGGCGGATTGTGCTTCCTGCATTCGTTCCCGGCTGAACTCAATGGGGCTGCGGTAGGCGGTGGAAAGCAGGAACAGGCGCAACACGTCCGGCTCGAACTCTGCCAGTATCTCCTCGGCGGTGAAGAAGTTACCCACCGACTTGCTCATCTTCTCCTGACGCAGGTTCACCGAACCCCAGTGCATCCAGTATCGGGCGAACACACCGTCCAGATACGCCTCGCTTTGGGCGATTTCGTTTTCGTGGTGAGGGAACACCAGGTCGTTACCGCCGGCGTGGATATCGAAGCCTGGTCCCAAGTATTTCAGGCTCATCGCAGAGCACTCGATGTGCCAGCCAGGACGTCCCTTGCCCCATGGGCTTTCCCAGTACGGCTCGCCGGGTTTGGCGGCTTTCCACAGGGCGAAGTCGGCAGGGTCGTCCTTGCGCTCGTCTACTTCGATACGATAGCCCGCGCGTACCTCGTCCAGATTGCGCCCTGAAAGCTTGCCGTATTCGGGGAAGCTGGACACATCGTAATAGACATCGCCATCCACCACGTAGGCGTGTCCCTTTTCGATGAGCCGTTCGATCATACGGATGATTTCGTCCATGTTCTCGGTGACGTGGCAGTAATGCACGGGCAGTATGCCCAATCGCTCCATCACTTCGATATACTTTTTAGCGTATTTATCGGCGACCTCAGCGGGGGTAATCCCCTCCTTCGCCGCGGCGGCGATAATCTTGTCATCGATGTCGGTGAAGTTCTGCACCATGTGTACTTCATAGCCGAGATGCATGAACCATCGGCGGACGGCATCGAACACGATAGCCCCCCGCACATGCCCGACATGGGGCGGTCCCTGTACGGTTAAGCCGCAGGCGTAGATAGAGACCTTGCCGGGCTCTCGCGGAACGAACTCTTCCTCGCGTCGGGTCAGGCTGTTGTAGATTCTCAGCGGCAGCATGTGTCCCCCTCGTCGTGATGTGCATGTGTCAAGGTATGATACCGAATGGCGTCCAGTTCCCCGCCGTAGCGTTGAATCACTTCGTTCTGCTGGTCAATCTGCTTCTGCAAAATCTCTACCTGCTGTTGCAGTAATTCAATCTGCTGTCGCAGGTTCTGGATAATCTCATCTTCCGGGTCGATTTTGTTGATCACGTTATCCATGACGGGCGGCGGCTCTTCCACGCGCTTGCCGTCGCGGATGACGATGCGCCCCGGCACGCCTACTACCGTACAGTTCGGTGGAATGTCTTTGTTCACGACCGCGTTCGCGCCGATGCGGCAATTATCTCCGATGGTGATGGGACCGATGATTTTGGCGCCCATGCCAATCAGCACGTTGTTGCCGATGGTGGGGTGGCGTTTGACCCGCTCCAGCGTGGTTCCGCCCAACGTCACCTGATGGTACATCAGCACATCGTCGCCAATCTCAGCGGTTTCGCCAATCACCACCCCCATGCCGTGGTCGATAAAGAAGCGTCGTCCGATCTTTGCGCCCGGGTGGATTTCGATACCGGTCAGGAAGCGATTGACTTGCGATAGCAAGCGGGCAAGAAAAAGAAGACGATGGTTCCACAGCCAGTGGGCGACACGGTGCATCCATACGGCGTGCAGACCGGGGTAGGTCAGAACCTCCCAGACGCTACGCGCCGCGGGGTCTTTGCGGAAGACGGTTTGGATGTCTTCCCGAATACGCTGCCAAATACGCCACATAAAGGACGCCTTTCGATTCTGTCATGCTGGTATAAAGAAGTATAGCATACCAGAAGGTAAGGTTTCAACGGGGACGAGGAATATCAAGCTGGCTCAAAGGTGTGCCTGTGCGCCGTGTCGATGACGTCGCGAAACAGGTTTTATCGCCAAGCTGTCGAAATGAGTAACAGTATTCGCAAGGGGTGCTTTATGCAAAGACCATCATGGGTTGGCGTATGCCTGTTGTTACTGACGCTTGCGACGGCGTCTGCGAAAGAGTATGACCACCCCCTCATTGCGCAAGTTTACCGCCTGCAGGCAAACGGCGATGCCGAGGTGGAAGAAGTGCGCGTCTTCCGCTTTTCCGGTTCCTTCAGCTGGGCGAACCTGAAGCGTAGCACCCGAGGACAGTACGGCAGCTACGGGATTGAGTACCTCGGCGTGTGGGATGCCGACACGAATCAGCCATTGCCTTATTCCCAGACATCGGAAGGCGAGTATGCGGTACTGCGCTGGGAATATCAGGCAAGGGACACCACCAAGCGGTTCCTGCTGCGCTACCGCATTCGCGGCGCGGTGCAGAGGTATTCGGATGTGGCTCAGTTCTACTGGAAGGCGATAGAGGACGAACATGCTCCGCTGGATGAAGTGCAAATTACAATCGTGCCTCCGGCTGCCAGCCTGAAGCTTTTCAAGGTGTTTGTGCACAGGCGCGCCGCGCCCGGAAAACTGCATATCCACCCGGATTTCACCCGCGCCGAGATACGGCAGACAAACATACCCACCGATAGCTTTGTGGAAGTGCGGGTGATGCTTGACCCCGCTATTTTCGCCAGCGCACCCCTGCAGGCAGGCAATCGCTATGAGGGTTTTCTGGAAGAGGAACGCCGTTTCGCTGAAAGGGAACTGCGCGAAGCCAGACGGCGGGCGCAAATCACCAAAATTGTCGACGCACTGGTTGCCGTGGAGATACCTGTCGTCGTTGTGCTCGGCTTCGGATTCCTTGGCTACCTGCTGGTCACTTACAACCGCTATGGGCGCGAGCCCGAGCTGCCAGAGATAGAGTACGTGCGCGAGCCACCGCGTGACCTGCCTCCCGCCGTGGTGCCAGCTATTCTCACGCAGGGCAAGACGGTGCCGCTGGAAGTGGTCAAGGGTTTCTCTGCCACCGTGCTGGAGGCAGCGAGGCTGGGGTATCTGCGCATCGAGGAGTTCGAAAATAGGAAGTTGTTGGGACTGGTGCGTAGCATCGAGCGGCGTTACGTGCTTACTCCTGAGGGCAGCGCCTTGCTCAGGGATGGCAAAGTAGAACCACAAGGGCGGAAGGGGCGCGTGCTGGAGCCTCTGGAGCAAGAGGCACTGCGTGTACTGTTTTTACGGGCTGGTGATGGCGAGTCGGTGACAGAGAGTGAGCTGCGTCGGTGGGCGGAGAAGACCTCCGGTAGCAAAACGCAGGTGTATCGATTTGTAGAGAGGTGGGGTAAAGCGCTGCGACGATGGTTTGAGAAACAGTATTTCAGGCTTGATGACCCGGCAAGTGAGAAAGCGAAGAAGCGCTTCTGGAAGAACCTTCTGATTATTGGAGGTATCGGCACGCTGGTAACGCTGCCGGTGAGCCTGTTCACCCTGCTGCCACTTGGAGTGGTGCTGTCTGTGATTGCGGGTGTATCCCTCTCGCGGCGAAGCCCTGAAGCCGCACAAGAGTACCAGCGCTGGGATGCCTTCAGGCGGTTCATGACCGACTTCTCCGCCATGCGCGAGGCAGGTGCAGACCTGTTGCCCTTGTGGGAGCAGTATCTTGTTTACGCGGTGTCACTGGGGGTAGCGGACAAACTCATTCACCATCTCGCGCTGGTTGCGCAGGAACATGGCTACACCCTGACCAGCCCCTCTTGGTACCAGAGCGCGTCGGCGGACAGGTTTTCTGCGGACTCGGTGGCAGGTATGACGAACTTTGTGCAAAACCTTCAGAGCCTGACCAGTGCGCTTTCTTCCAGCACCAGCAGTGGTGGCGGCTTCAGTGGCGGCGGGGGTGGCGGTGGCGGTGGAGGGAGTAGCAGTGCAGGATAAGGAGAGAGAACAATGTGGACGATTGTCATCGTGTTGATAGTCGCCATCTGGGCAATAGCCACCTACAACCGTTTGCTGGTCTATCGCCATCGGGTAGAGAACGCGCGAGCGCAGGTGGATGTGCAGCTGAAGAGGCGGTATGACCTGATACCCCGACTTGTCGAGACGGTACGCGGTTACGCCCAGCACGAGGAGCGTATCTTCGAGCGCATCGCGGAGCTGCGGACGCAGGCGTTGCAGTCGCTGACGCCCCAGCAACAGGAAGCTCTGGAGGAGGAGGTGCGTCACGGCATCAGCAATCTCATTGCTCTGGCTGAGTCCTATCCTGAGCTGAAGGCGAATCAGAACTTCCTGAGCCTTCAGGAGGATCTGAGCGACACTGAGGACAAAATCCGCTACGCCCGCCAGTTCTATAACGACACCGTCATGCGCTACAACCTGTCCATCCAGCGCTTCCCGACCCTGCTCATTGCACCGCTGATGGGTTTCCGCGAGCAGCCGTTGTTCACGCTGGACCACGCGGTGCAGGAGAGGGAAGTGCCCGGATAGCTGCTTTTTGATTGAGACCTAACCACGCAGACAGGCGGGAGTGTACATTTTATCTGGTGCCGCCTTTCCTCATCCTCTGTTGACATTACTGGCAAAGAACACTATGATAGTATCGCAAAACATCTGAGAAAGGAGAGAGGAAGATGGCACGCTCGGTCAGCCTTTGGGGCGTCCTTTCCTGCGTACTCTTATTCCACGCGTCTGTGCTTGCCAGAACCCTGTACGTGACCACAGATGGCGATGACGCAAACAGCGGCGAGAGCTGGGCGCAGGCAAAGCGTACGGTCGGCGCGGCGGTCTCTGCGGCAGTTTCCGGCGATGAAATCTGGGTTGCCCGGGGCGTGTATCAGGAGAACCTCATCCTGGAGGGGGGCATTAAACTCCATGGTGGTTTTGTCGGCACAGAGACCACCCTGGACGAACGTCCGCCTTTCCCTCGCCCGGAGCCTGACCCCAACGAGACGGTGCTGGATGGCGGGCAGATAGACAGGGTAATCACCGTTTTGGATACCGAGACGGCGGCAGTGCTGATAGATGGTTTCACCATCCGTAACGGTTCGCAAGCGGACTATGGTGGAGGGGTGTACTGCGTATCGGCGCCGTTACATATACAAAACTGCACTGTTACCGGGTGTGTTGCCCTGATTAGAGGGGGAGGCATCTGTTTCGGAGCGGGATCGCACATCCGCAACTGCATCATCACGTATAACGAGGCGCTGGGAGGGGGTGGTCTGTGCGGTGGTGGCGAGCAAGAGATCACCCTGATTGAGGACTGTTTCATTGCCTACAACAGGGCTGGCACCGGAGGCGGTTTTGATTTTCAGGGCGGGCGCACCGAGATGCGACGGTGCAGTTTTGAGGGCAATGTCGCCACCTATGAGGGTGGTGGAGGCATCGTGTCGATGACATGTGTGCTGCGTCTGCTAGAGTGCAGCTTCATCGAGAACGTCGCCGGCACTGACGGAGGTGCTTTAGAACACATCGGCGAGAACACCGAGATAATCAAATGTCAATTTGTCGGCAATCAGGCTGTCACCGGCGGAGCCATCATGTGTACGCGCTGGGGGCTGGCTGTCAGTGATAGCACCTTTTTGCGGAACAGTGCTTCCCGCTGGGGCGGTGCGGTACGACTGTTTTATACCGTCAGCAACCCGAGATTCCAGCGATGCGTGTTTATGTACAACACCGCTTCCTACGGTGGTGCAATCCTCGCGGACAACTACACGATGGGCTCTTTTGGAGACTGTATCATTGCCCGCAACACCGCGCGGGTAGACGGAGGAGGAGTGGCACTGTATTATCATTGCCTGACCACTTTCTTTGGCTGTACCATCGCCGATAACTATGCCTGGCGCGATGGCGGTGGGATGTTCTTGATGACGACCAGCTACTATCAACAGGTGTCCAACTGCACGATTATCCGCAATCGGGCGTTGGGAAGCGGTGGAGGTATAGTCTTTACCGATTCTGCGTCGCCCGGCATTCAGCGCTGCGTCGTCATCAGTAATTCTGCGGTGCGCGACGGCGCAGGCATATTCTGTCGCACAGGTAGCTCTCCCAAACTGGAGGATTGCCTCATCCTCGACAACGCGTCCGAGAACAACGGGGGAGGGGTCTACCTCATAGATGGCTCCAATGCGGTTCTTGACGGGTGTGCCGTCGCCTACAACAGCACCAAGAACTCCGGCGGCGGTATCTACGCCTACAATGCCTCGCCGGTAGTGACCAGCAGTTTAGTCTCTGGCAACACTGCCAGCTACTACGGAGGCGGACTGTACTGCGAATGGCGTGCATCTCCACAGGTGTTGAACAGCCTGATACTGGATAACACCGCGCAGCGGTACGGGGGCGGCATGTACATCTACCGCGAGTGCGTTCCTGTTGTGACGAACTGTACATTTGCATTCAACACCGCACCCAATCAGGGAGGCGGCGTCTACACGTACGGCTCGTCGCCCTCTATCGTCAACACGGTTGTGGCGTTCAATACCTCCGGTATCTTCCGGTCGGGAGGTAGCCCAGTTCTGCGCTATAACTGCGTCTACGGCAACACCGCCTACAATTACAAGGGCATCACCGACCCTACGGGCACCAACGGCAATATCTCGGTAGACCCGCTGCTGACCGGACGTAACGGGCACCTGTTGCCCGGCTCGCCGTGCGTCGATGCGGGTGATAACGGATCTGCCAGTGGCGACTGGAAGGATGTGGACGGCGAGGCACGTATTGCGGGAGCGTCGGTAGACATAGGCGCGGATGAGTTCTTACCGCCAACGGTCAGCGGCACACTTACGTTTGGCGATTACAGCGCACCGGTTCCGCCTGTGGTGGATATGGAAGTGCGCATGGGTGCCGCTTCTGTGATACGCGCGGTCTGGCTCGGAGCCGATGGTTCATTCACACTGCCATCCGCGCCCACTGGCACGTTTGACCTGTCCCTCAAGCCTTCGCACTGGTTGAGACGAACGGTGGGGGTGGATACCTCGTTTGGCAGCGTGCAGGGAGTGGACATCCAGCTGGTCAACGGCGATATCGATGGGGACAATGAGGTAACCCTGCTGGACTTCGGACAGATGGTTGCCGCGTTCGGAGCCGTGCCCGGCGACGAGAACTGGAACACGAACGCCGATTTAGACGGTGATGGAGAGGTGACGCTCTTCGATCTCGGCGTGCTGGTGCGCAATTTCGGCGAGATAGGGGACGAGTAGTTTATGCAGTCCTGCCGAGAGCACGCAGCAGGTTTCTCAGGCTGACGGCGGCGATGGTTTCCGCACCGTCCGAATAATCGAACACCTCCACCGACACGTAACCTTTGTAGCCGACCTCCTGCAGTGTTTGCAGGATAGGCGCGATGTCCACATCACCCATGCCGGGCCCTTTCAGATTGGGGTCGTTGGCATGGAAGTGCGCGAACCAGCCTGCGGAGTCACGGATAATCTGTGGGATGGGCGTGCCTTCGGAGCTCATCGCTTTGATGTCGAGAATGATGCGGGCGGCAGGGCTATCCAGCGACCGTGCGAATCGAACGGCGTCTTCCGCACGGTTGAGGAAGTTGGTCTCTGCGGGAGAAAGCGGTTCGATGCACCACGTGACACCGCGCTCCTCCGCCGCCTTCACCGCAGGGCGCAGGGTCTCCTGTGCCCAGTCCCACGCCTGTTCGTGCGAGACGCCCGGTAGCACACTGCGCTGTTTAGGCGAGCCTAGCACCAGCACCTTGCCGCCGATGTCGGCGCAGAAGTGTGCCAGCGCGACCAGGTATTGTGCAGTGCGGCGGCGAACTTCCGCATCAGGAGTGGTGAGATGCAGTCCCTCCGGCTTGACCAGCAGCCAGTGCAGTCCGGCAATCTCCACGCCTGCCTCGCGTGCCTGCTGGCGGATAGCGCGGCGCTCATCAGGAGTGATTTGCTCCACATTGTCCGCGAGCGTGAAGGGGGCGATTTCCACCGCGTGATAGCCCAGTCCCGCGCAGTAACGCATCACGCGCGGCAGATCCCATCCCTGGAACAGCTCATTACAAATGGCAAAGCGCATCCATGACCTCCCCGACGGATGTCGCGTCCATTGTACCGAAAACGCGATGGCTCGTCAAGCGAGAAGCAGGAAATCGTGAAGGAGCCATCGTAGCACGTTTCATAAACAGGCTTGTGGAGCGTTGTCATCACTTCGTTGTGCAGGAGAGACGCATGAAAGCCAAAAACCCGCAAATCCCGTACACGCTGGCTGAACTATTGGCGCAGGGTAAACCCCGTCTCTATCGGGGAAGGCAGCTGGACCAGATTGCCTTTCCATTGGGTGGTATCGGCACCGGCACCATCTCGCTGGGCGGGTGGGGGCAGCTGCGCGACTTCGAAATCTTCAACCGCCCGCACAAAGGTTTGATGTTTGATTATACCTTCTTTACCTTGCATGCAAGCACCGCCGACGGTTATTCGGTCACGCGCGTGGTGCAGGGTCCAGTCGGTGGAGACAACTTCGCCGGCGACGGCAGCGGTGGCTTGAATCGAACAAACGGCGGTGGTTTGCCACACTTTCGCACGGCGGTGTTCGAAGGGGCGTTCCCATTTGCACGGCTCCATCTGGAAGACCCCAAAGTGCCCCTGCGCGTGAAGCTGGAGGCATGGAACCCCTTTATCCCGCTGAACCCCGACGACTCCGGCTTGCCCATCGCCATTTTCGACTTTACGCTGTACAACCCCACTGACGCAATGGTAGAGACGGTGCTGTACGCCAATCTGGAGAACAAGCTGGGTTATCCCGACACTGGTGGCGGGGTAATCGAACCGTATCACAGCGACGGGCTGCGCGGCTTGAAGATGTCCACACGCAAACATCCCCCAGAATCGCCTCGCTACGGCACGCTGGCGCTGGTAACCCCATACGACCGGGTAAAAGTGCAGACCCACTGGCTGCGCGCGGGGTGGTTTGACACGCTGGACGACTTCTGGCGGCAGGCGAGCAGGGGAGACCTGCGTGAGAACACCGAACCTGCCAGCCGTGAGCAGGGAACGGACGTGGGCACAATCGCCCTGCAAGCGACGGTTCCGCCCTGCGGAGAGGTACGCTTATCCGTCTGGATTGTCTGGCACATGCCCAACTTCGAGATGTACTGGTCGCCCGCCGAGCCAAAGCCTATTTGGAAGAACTATTATGCCACCCTGTATCCCGATGCGATTGCCGTCGCGGAATATGTCGCCCAGAACATCACCCGACTGGAGAAGGATACCCGCGTCTTCACCGATGCACTCTGGTCGTCCACTCTGCCCGAGCCCGTGCTGGATGCAGTGAGCTCGCAAATCTCCATCCTGAAAACGACGACCTGCCTGCGCCTGCCTGACGGTACGTTCTATGGGTTTGAGGGATGCAATCCCCAGCATGGCTGCTGCGAGGGAACCTGCACGCACGTATGGAACTACGCGCAGGCGCTGGCATATCTGTTCCCGTCGCTAGAGCGCAGTATCCGCGAAAAGGACTACGCGATTAACCTGCACGCGGACGGCCACATGACCTTCCGAATGCCCCTGCCGTTGGGCACTATCCCCGAACCCACGTTCCACGCCGCGGCGGATGGGCAAATGGGCGGCATCCTGAAGATGTACCGCGACTGGCAGGTCTGTGGTAATGACGAATGGCTGCGCGCCTTGTGGCCCAGTGTCAAACGCGCGCTAGAGTACGCGTGGGTCCAGTGGGACAGGGACAAGGACGGCGTCATGGAGGGAGTTCAGCACAACACCTACGATATCGAGTTTCACGGTCCCAACACCATGATGGGCAGTTTTTATCTGGGCGCGCTGCGGGCGGCTGAAGAGATGGCGCGCTATCTGGGAGAACAAGACAAAGCGGAAGAGTACCGCAGGGTCTACGAGAGCGGTCGGGCGTGGATGGATGAGCATCTGTTCAACGGCGAGTTCTACATCCACGAGGTGCGCCCCGCCTCGCCCGAGATGTCCACTGACCTACAAGACCCCAACGCCCCTCGATACCAGCTGGGCAAAGGATGTCTCTCAGACCAGCTCATCGGGCAGTGGTATGCGCGCATGTTGAGGCTGGGCGACCTGTTTGCATCCGAGCATGTGCGCAGGGCGTTGCAGTCGGTCTTCCGCTATAACTGGAAAAGCGACCTCTCGGAGCACGCCAACCCGCAGCGTATCTACGCTCTGAACGACGAAGCGGGATTGCTGCTCGCAACGTGGCCGCATGGTGGCAGACCGTTGTTCCCGTTCCCGTACTCGGATGAGGTATGGACGGGCATCGAGTATCAGGTCGCCAGCCATCTTATCTACGAAGGCTTCGTCGAGGAAGGGCTGGCTATCGTGAAGGGGGTGCGCGACCGCTACAACGGCGAACGGCGCAACCCGTGGAACGAGTTCGAATGCGGCAACCACTATGCCCGCGCCATGGCGTCGTACGCGCTGTTGCTGGCTCTATCCGACTTCTTCTACTCCGCGCCGAGAGGATTACTGCGTTTTGCGCCGCGCATATACCCGGAAGATTTCGCCTGCTTCTTCTCGGTCGATTCGGGGTGGGGTGTAGTGAGACAAACCTTCGGTGCAGGCTATAAGCGGGCAGAGGTGCAGGTTCACAGGGGCAGCGTGACGCTGCGCGAGGTGCAGCTCGGCTTCGCGGTGCAACAGCCGCACGTGCATGTGGTGGGTAAAGCCGTACAGGCGACCACCACCCCGCTTGCGGAAGGAGGTACACGGGTCACCTTTGCAGAGCTGGTGACAGTGCGGCAGGGCGAGACGTTGGTGATCGAAGGGGCGTAGAATCTACTCCTCCACCGGTGAGAAGTAGATAACGGTGACAATCTCCTCCATCGCGAGGGGGCGATCGTAGATGCGCTCCAGCAAGTCGCGCACGTCCTCGGCGGTGCGAAACTCGGGGTTCTCACGGCTGATGTCGCGTGGGGTGAGCTCCGCCAGCGGTTTGACCTCCACGCGGTCGATGATGGCGGTGAACAGCTTGTGCCTGCGGGCGAAGCGGTTGCCGACGGTAACCCATACCAGCTGCCCCGCGCGATACTTGTCGGTTTTGTCGCCCAGACGAATGGTGACCGTCTTGCGATGGCTGCGCAACAGGTTCTCGTAAATATCGGGATAAAAGTTCAGTGCAAACATTGCGCTCACAGTTTCCCTCTAATCCTCACCGATTTGTTGTTGCAAGGCGTCGGCAGACAGTGTAAAGCGGATAGAATCTTCGACGAATTGTGTAATCAGTTCCTCTTCGTACAGCACGCGCACCTGCTCGCGCGTCTGTTCAATCTGCTCGGGCGGCGTGGAGGGGTCTTCCTCCATCCGGCGCAGCTTTGCCTCCAGTGCGTGTCGCAGCTCGCGCAGTGTGGAGGCTCGGGGCTTACCGTCCAGAAACTCTTCGATGACCCGCTCCACGTCGTCCATATCTCGCTATTTCAGTAAGTGTGCCTTATCGGTCTTCTCCCAGGGGAACTCCGGATTGCCGAAGTGCCCGTTCTTCGCGGTGCGCAGATAGCATACGTTTTCCGTCAGCAGACCGAGGTCGCGGATAATGGAACGCGGGCGGAAATCGAAGATGTCCATCACCCGCTTCAGAATCTGCTCTTCTGGGATGGTGTTCGTACCGAAGCAGTCGATCGTCAAAGACACCGGTTCGGCTCGTCCGATAGCGTAGGCGATTTGCAATTCGCACCGTTCCGCCAGTCCTGCTGCCACGACATTCTTCGCCACGTAGCGCATCATATAGGTCGCCGAGCGGTCGACTTTGGTGGGGTCTTTGCCTGAGAACGCGCCGCCGCCGTGTCGAGCCATGCCACCGTAGGTGTCCACCATGATTTTGCGACCGGTAACGCCCGTGTCCGCCTGTGGTCCTCCGATTTCGAAACGCCCCGTCGGGTTGCACAGGAAACGGAAGTCTCCTTTGTTGAAGGGCTGATAATGCTTCAGTACCGGCTCCAAAACGTGCTCTTTGACGATTTCCATCACATCCTGCTGTGACAGATGGGGTTCGTGTTGCGCGGAAACGAGTACCGTGTCGATACGATAGGGCTTGCCATCCACGTATTCGATGGTCACCTGCGACTTGCCGTCGGGACGTAAGCCGAGTTCGGGATTCTGCTTGCGTACCTGCGCCAGCTGGCGGGTGAGGTGGTGCGCAATGGTGATGGGCAGGGGCATCAGCTGTTCGGTTTCGGTGCAGGCATAACCGAACATCATACCCTGGTCTCCCGCGCCGCCCGTGTTGACGCCCTGCGCGATGTCCGGCGATTGCTTCTGGATGGCAACCATGACGCCCGTTGTATCGCCATCGAAGCCGTAGTCGGTGTGCGTGTAGCCGACATCGTTAATGGTCTTTCGCACCACATCGGGGATTTCCACGTAGCCGTGCGTGGTGAGCTCACCAGCAACGACCGCCAGCCCGCGTGTGAGCAGTGTTTCGATGGCAACCCGCGAGTACTCTTCGATGGGCAGGTTTGCCTCGCGGTCCTGTTTCAAACATTCGTCCAGAATGGCATCGCTAATCTGGTCCGCCAGTTTATCGGGGTGTGCCTCGGTCACGCTCTCCGAGGTAAAAAGCATCCGTCTTGCCATCTTGCTGTCCATCCTTTTCTGCCCCATCAGGCATGGGAATGTGTTCATCAAAAGCCGCCGAGATACCGGCGGCTGCCTAATATATAGCACAACCGCGCCCCGGAAGTCAACGCTCAGAGGCGGTTGGCTTGATCGCTCTGCAAGTGATGCGTTCCTACGGCCAGTAGTGGTCGTAGAAGAGGGTATCGTACAGCAACTTGCCGAGCGCGACGATGACCCCAAATATCACCAGCGCCTGTCGATAGGTCAATACGCTGGCGGGTAGCAGAGGTAGAGGGATACATAATAACAACCCACCCACCGCGAGCACCAGCAGGCTTGCTCGCAGCAGCCTTCGCCAGCGTGTGGGTGTACTCATGACTCCACCTCAGGCGCGGATGATCTCGCGCTTGACTTCCTCATCCGCGAGGTCTATGAATTCATCAGCCTGTCGTCGCAGTTCGTCGGCGATCATGGGGGAGAGCGTGCGGATGGTGCTGACCACTGCCACACGCACACCCTTCATCTGCACCGCTTCCACCAGCCGCCGGAAGTCGCCGTCCCCGCTAAACAGCACCGCACGGTCGATGTGGTCTGCCAGCAACAGCATATCGATGGCAAGCTCGATGTCCATGTTGCCCTTGATTTCATACTGTCCTGTGGCAGGGTTGTAGTAGCGCTTCTGCGGCTTGGTGACCACCGTGTAGCCGTTGTAGTCCAGGTAGTCCAGGAAGCTGAGCATCGGGTCGAACTCGCCTTCCCGACGCGACGCATAGTAAAAAGCGCGAAGCAACCTGCCTCCTCGCGAGAAGTAACGCAACAGTTTCCCGAAATCGATGTCCCAGCCCAGCTGCTGCATGGTGTAGGTCAGGTTGGGACCGTCAATAAATATAGCAATTCTCTCCACAGGGCGCACCTCCTCTCGCCCGCTGAAACCTTTCTCAACGCGCCTCCAGGCGCGCACTTGCTCGACCAGATTCGCCTCGGTGGAATGAACGGGTTTTCTTTCACAGGGGAAGCCTTGCCCGTTCAGGGTGTATGCCCCATCATCTGGTCACCGCCTCCTCCTCTTCCTCTTCATCGACAGCCGGAAGCGTTTTCAGTACTTCTTCCGCGATAATGCGTTCGGTAACAGGTTCATCGCCCACGATTTTGCCGTCCCGAAACCGCACGATGCGTCGGGCGTGGCGGGCAATGTCCCACTCATGGGTGACCAGCACAATCACCTTGCCTTCGTCGTTCAGCTTCTGGAATATGGCCATAATCTCTTCGCCGCGTCGGCTGTCCAGATTTCCCGTCGGCTCGTCTGCCAGAATCACCGCCGGCTCGTTCACCAGTGCCCGAGCAATGGCGACGCGCTGTTGCTCGCCGCCCGACAGCTCATTAGGGCGCGAGTGGATACGGTGCGCCAGCCCCACTGCCTCCAAGGCTCGCTTCGCTCGCTCGTGGCGGTCGCGGAACCGACCGTTATACAGCAGGGGCAGTTCCACGTTGCGCAGGGCAGTGGCACGCGGCAGCAGGTTGAACTGCTGGAACACGAAGCCAATCTTGCGGTTGCGGATTTCCGCCAGCTGGTTGTCGGTGAGTTTAGCGACCTCTACCCCGTCCAGTTTGTAGGAGCCGCTGGTTGGGCGGTCCAGGCAACCGATGATGTTCATGAAGGTGGACTTACCCGACCCGGATGGACCCATTATCGCCACGAATTCGCCCGGATAAACCTTCAGCGAAACTCCGCGCAGGGCGTGTACATGCGTCTTGCCCAGAATATAGGTTTTGTGTACGTCTTGCACGTCGATGACCGGTGTCATTCGCACTCTTCCTCCAGTTGTTGCATCAGTTTTCGGAGCGGCGGTATCATCTTGCGATACTCCACGAGGAAAGCATCATGCCCGTAGGCGGAATCCATCTCGAAATACTCCGAACGCTTGCCCAAACGTTTCAGCATCTCGTGGATTTCGCGCATCACGTAGGGCGGGAACAGGATATCGGAGCGTATGGAGATAAGCAGCACACGCGCCTGAATGCGGCTGAGCGCTTCTTCCAGACTGGCGTAGCCGCGGCTGATGTCATGCAAATCCATCGCCTTGCTCAGGTAGAGGTAGCTGTTGGCGTCGAAGTCGCGCTTGAGCAACTTCTCGCCCTCCTCATGAAGGTATCGCTCCACGTCAAAGCGGGCATGCAGGTCATGCTCGAGTGCGCTCTCCTGGCTGGCGGGTTTGCGTCCGAACACCTGTTGCATAATCTCATCGGAGAGGTAGGTGATGGTGCCTATCATGCGGGCAAGCGCGAGCCCCTGACGCGGTTTTTCACCGTCCTCGTAGTACTCGCCCTTGCGCCAGTTGGGGTCAAGCATGATGGCACGCCTGCCCACCTCGTTGAAAGCGATGGCTTGCGCCGACAACCGCGCACTGCAGGCGATTGGAGCCACCGCGTCCATAAAGTCAGGATACATCACTGCCCATTCCAGCGCCTGCATACCGCCCATCGAGCCGCCGGTGACCAGCTTGAGCTTTCGCACGCCCAGATGGTCCAACAGCACCCGCTGCACACGCACCATGTCGCGGATGGTGACGATGGGGAAGCGCAGTCCGTACGGCTTGCCGGTGCGCGGATCGATGGAAGCGGGTCCGGTGCTACCACGACAGCTACCCAGCACGTTGGGAGCGATGACGCAGTATTTCTCGGTGTCGAACACCTTGCCGGGACCGATGAGACCATCCCAGTAGCCTACCGTGCGGTTGTACGGTGCATACTTGCCCGCAGCGTGCGAGCTGCCTGTTAGCCCATGCAGCACCAGGATGGCGTTGTCGCGTGTGGCGTTCAGTTCGCCGTACACCTCATAAGCCACATCCACGCGCGGTAACGTTTGTCGGTTCTCCAGCACAAAGGGCTCTTCGGGCGAGGCGAAGGTGAAGATGTGCTTCACGATGTTTTCGCCCACCGAAGCGACCGCTTCGTCTTCCTCCACCGGCAACAGGTACGCGGCAGACTCCGTGCTCATCCCACCACCCACTCCTCGGCGCCGTTGACGCCGATGGTGCTGACGGTGATGCCCTGTTCCTTCAGAAACTCGATGGCGCGGTGCAGCTGCGCCGACGAGCCAGTGAGCTCCAGAAACACAAATCCCCCGATGTGCGGGTCGATGTTCGCCCGGCGGATGTTGGGTATCAGGTCAAAGTCCTTCACCAGCCGGTAGACGATAGGCTCCTTTACCCGCTCCAGCGGGAAGTTCAGCTGCACGCGGATGGTTTCCACCGCGTCTTTTTGCTCTACAGGCATGGATGTACCGCCCTCCTTCAGAAATTAAGACGCAACACCTGCCCCTGCCGTTGCCACTGAGGGCAGAGGGTTTCTGGATTTAAGTGTACCCCAATTCGCGGCGACCGACGAAACCGTATCGCGAATGCGCGAGAAGATTCGAAGTCGCCTTGCCTCGCCTGTACGACAGGCATCCCGAGTTAAAGTGGAGATAACAAAAGTTCACGGAGAATCCTTGCAGCCGGCAATAAAACCTGCTTTACTGGGAGCAAACAACATGCTATAATAGAGGCGACTATACTCTCTGACGTGAAAGGAGGCATGAGTTATCCAATGCGAATCTCTAAATTGCTCGTAGCTGTGGCGTTGGGCGTGCTGGCTCTGACAGCGGAGGCGCAGCTCAGCGTCGGTATCAACGCCGTTAACAACGCCACCATACAGCCTGCAGGCCCTCGGACGGGTGTTAACGGCAAACGATTTTTCAACATCGAGGGGAACAATTTTGGCAGCTTCGCCAGTTTTGGCGTGGTGGACTTTTCTGCCGCCGACCTGAACCTGACCCTGCCTGTGGTCGACATCCAGTTCATCACCCTCAAGCTGTATGATGCACCCGCCAGCTTCAGTGCAAACGGCACCGTGCGCTTCTGGCTGAGTGAAGACACCGCCACCGATATTGAGCCCGGAACCTCACCTTTGCGCTGGGACGCAACTGCATTGCCAGATGGGGTTGGTACGCAGCTGAGCCCGGTGCATCTTCTGGGCACAGGTGCGTACGTCAAAACCGCCAACGACACCGAATTTGTGTATGCGCTGTCACTTCCAGCCGCAGCGAAGCCCTACCTGTTGGGCCAGATTAATAGTGCGGGAAAGATACGCCTCGTCGTGACTCCAGCCGAAGATACAGTTGCAGCCACCTACGCCGGCTACAACAATGCGAACATCCGCGCACCGCGTTTGGAAATGGAACTGGTGCCCGTGCCGGAACCTGCCTCGGTAGCGGTATTGCTGCTGGGAGTAGGAGGGTTGGCAGGAGCGTCATTGCGGAGGCGTGGGCGCTAATCCGCCTCGTGTGTTAGCCCGGGAGTACACTCCCGGGCTACTACTTGGTAACGGGCTCTGATGGCGGCTTCTCCAACCCTTTGCTGGGCGCAACCCCCAGAGCGGCAAAATACATCTGCACTCCTTTGTTAGCAATGAGAGAGCCTGCCAGCGTCATCACAATCAGCAATCCCAGTTTTTTCAATACCTCTATCCCGATGTGCCCCAGCCTTGGCAGAGATTTGTCGGCGGAGGGAAGGGGGGCGGTGAACATCTGATGCGCCTCTCGGAACACAATCCATAGCACACCGACGCCCAGCACAAAAACGGCGATACCCAACAACCGACCGATCCAGTCTCCTCGTATCTTCAATGCCACATGCCCCCATTTGGAGTCCCAGTATATGTTATCGGAAAGAGCGCAAGATGGCAAGCTGTGTGCGCTTGCCCTGCAAGCTACTACTGTGCTATTATACAGGTGGTGAAACCGTACGTACAGGAGCAACTGGCATGGAACCCTTGATTTATGAGCTCTCCTCGCCGGGCAGATGCGGTGCGAACCTGCCGGAGTGCGATGTGCCGGAGCGACCGGTGGAGGACTTGCTTGGCGCGGAGAACCTGCGCGAAGACCTCCCTCTGCCTGAAGTCAGCGAACTGGACGTCATGCGGCACTTTGTGCGCCTTTCGCAGCGCAACTACGGTATCGAGATTGGCTTTTACCCGCTTGGTTCCTGTACCATGAAGTATAACCCGCGTGTACACGAGAAGGTTGCCTCCCTGCCAAACTTCACCCAGCTGCATCCACTGCAGCCCGAGACGACCGTGCAGGGCGCGTTACAGCTGCTGTGGGAACTGCAGCAATATCTGGGTGAGATTGCGGGCATGGATGCGGTTACCCTGCAGCCTGCTGCGGGAGCGCATGGCGAAATCCTCAGCCTGATGGTCTTCAAAGCATATCATGCCAGCCGTGGGGAGGCGGCACAACGTAAGGTGGTACTCGTACCCGACTCGGCGCACGGAACCAACCCGGCCTCGGCAGCATCCTGCGGCTTCACCGTGCGCACCCTGCCCTCTGACGAGCGCGGTTGCATTGACCTGAAAGCCCTGCGCGAGGCAGTGGGACCGGATACTGTCGGGTTGATGCTGACCAATCCCAACACGCTGGGACTGTTTGAGACGCAGGTGCGCGAGGTGTGCGACGCGGTACATGAGGCAGGTGGGCTGGTCTACTGCGACGGCGCGAACATGAACGCCCTGCTGGGCATCGCGCGACCGGGCGACATGGGTTTCGACGCGGTGCACTTTAACCTGCACAAGACCTTCTCCACGCCGCACGGCGGAGGCGGCCCAGGCGCGGGAGCCATCGCGGTCAAAGCCTTTCTGGAGCCGTTTCTGCCTGTGCCGGTGGTAACGCGCCGCCCCGACGGCAGCTTCGCACTGGATTACGACCGCCCACAGAGCATCGGACGTATCCACTCGTTCCTGGGCAATTTCCTGAACGCAGTACGGGCGTACGCCTATATCCGAACGCTGGGACCGGGCGGGCTGAAAGCGGTTGCTGAGCACGCCGTTCTGAACGCCAACTACCTGCGCGTCAAGCTGCAGGACATTTTGCCTGCTGCCTATGACCGCATGTGCATGCACGAATGCGTGCTGACCGCGCAACGCTACAAAACGGAGTACGGGGTGCGCGCGCTGGACATCGCAAAGCGGCTTATCGATTACGGGTTCCACCCCCCGACGATGTACTTCCCGCTGATTGTGCCAGAGGCGCTGATGATCGAGCCGACCGAGACGGAGAGCGTGGAGACGTTGGACGCCTTTGTAGACGCACTGCACCGCATTGTCGGGGAGGCGCGTGAGCATCCCGAGCTGCTTCATGAGGCGCCCCATCATACGCCTGTGCGCCGGCTGGACGAGGCGAAGGCGGCAAAGGAGCTGTGCGTCTGCTGGCAGCCGTGAGCGGTATCTGGAGGCTGATACACGACGGGGCGGGCGACGCCGCGCGGAACATGGCGGTGGATGAGGCGATTTTGGAGTCTGTCATTGCGGGCGCGCAGCCTCCGACGGTGCGCTTCTATCGCTGGGCAAAACCTTCCGTCTCCCTCGGACGCCTGCAACGCGCGGAAAAGGTGTTGAACATGTCCCTGTGCCGCGAGCGCGGTATCCCTGTGGTACAGCGGCTGACTGGGGGCAAAGCGGTGCTGCACGGGCATGACCTGACGCTGTGCGTGGTGGTTCCTTTGCGCTCCTTTGCGCCCGCACGTCGGGTGCTGGATGTGCACCTGCGACTGGTGTCTGCGCTGGCGAGGGGTTTCAGGATTCTGGGTGTCGACACCCGTCCCGTTGTGCAGGCGGAGCGGCGCCTCTTGAAGGGTTCTCACGCCAACTGCTTTGCTCACGCGCTGCCCGGCGACCTGACCACGGAAGACGGCGTGAAGCTGGTCGGTGGGGCACAGTACCGGCGGGCAGATGTGGTGATGGAGCAGATGAGCATTCCTGTTGGCGATTTACCAGCGAGCCTGCGAAACGTTCTGTATCCCTGGAATGAGCCTCCCGAAACGCCCCTGAAGGGCATTGCACTGGATGAACTGATACGGGCAATCCAGGAGGGCGTGGCATCGGAGTTGAGCATACAGTGGCAACCCGCCTCGCTCGACCCCGACGAAATCGCCCGTGCTGAGCGTCGGCGGGCAGAGTACGCTTTGCTGGAGTGAAACTACCGGTCCAGCTGGGGCGCGACAAATCCTTTGGGCGGCTGGTATTTGCCTTTGCCTGCCCCCTCGTATCGGGAGGAGGCTTCAGCGATACCTTGTAGTTGCTCACGGTGTATCTCGTATGCCTCCTGCGGGGTAATCGCAGGGCGGGTGGCGCGGTACGATAGCGCCGCTATCACCACAGCCAGCAATGTAACCGCTATCAAAACCAGGGCTAGGGCTTTTGACCGCATGTTTCGGTGCCTCCTGTTGTGGTTCCGTACGTCCGTCCGGCAAGAGTATCTGGAGGTTTACCCCCTCCGCTGTGAACATACCCCCGCGCCATGCAGAAAAACGGACAATCTGATCTCACCCCACGAAGGACTCTCGCGACCCACTAGGGTGTCCGATGGTAGGGCGAGTAGTGCATGGTGCCGCCAGCCTCCACACTAATCAGCCCTTCGGGAGAGCGTACCCATTTGGCATGCCCGTCGATGAACGCGACGGTGACCCCACGCAGGTGCCTCTGGTAGATGCGCACTTCGTCGAGAGACACAATTCCAGGCAAGCAATGACCCACAACCTCGCAGTCGAGATTGCGCCAGAGAGTGTACAGACGCCAGCCTCCGTCGTTGTCGGTCATGAGGAAGTTCTGTGCAGGTTGAGTCACCTCGCTGAGGGTACGGAAAAGGGTATCATCATAGAACCGAGTACGAAAACTTCGGTAAGACAGGCTGAAGTTCACGGAGTAATCCCAAGGCAGATACCGGGCGCAGGGGTCGGTGGCCGTGGGCCAGCAGTAGCCGTGCTGCAACGCGCTCGGGCACTGTCCGATGCCCCGGTTGCGCACGTAGGGCATGAGCGTCTCGATGAAAGTGGTTTGGAACCCCTCGCCAACATCGTACCTCATCAGCGTACCGGGGAAACTCTCATCATAGTCCTGAGCGTACATCAGGGTGGCCTGAGATAACTGGCGCAGGTTGCTGACGCAGGAAGCCTGCCTGCCTTTCTCGCGTGCCTGCGCAAAAACCGGGAACAGGATGGCTGCGAGTATCGCAATGATGGCAATCACAACGAGGAGCTCTATCAAGGTGAAGGCGGCCCGCTTTTTGTTCATTGTTTGACCTCCCTTAGCCAAAGAACTTAGTGTGTCTTGATTATACCGCGCATATCCGGTGATTTTCAACCAGTCGACATGGCAGGTGGATATAATGAAATAGAGTTCTAGCAATGTCTGTTTTTGTCCAAAACCGTGCCTGCCCTTACGCCGGTAGGCACGCCATGTTCCAGTGCCGTTTTGCCCGCGACGAACACATATTCGATGCCCGCGGGTATCTGATGCGGCTCATCAAAGGTAGCGCGGTCGGCGACGGTGAGGGGGTGGAACACGGTGATGTCCGCCACTGTGCCCTCGCGCAGCACGCCGCGATCTCGCAACCCCAGCCTCTGGGCGGGCAAGCCGGTCATCTTGTACACCGCCTCCTGTAGAGTGAGAAGGCGCAATTCGCGGGTATACCGCCCGAGCACGCGCGGGAAGGTTCCGTAATTGCGGGGATGCACCCGGTCTACGGACATCTTACCGAGCGGTGCGGTGGCGATGGCGTCCGAACCAATCATGGTCAATGGATGGCGTAACACGGTCTGCACGTCCTGCTCGCTGAGGGTGAAGCGCGCTGCGCTGACGAAGGTATGTTCTTCAATCAGAATGTCGAGCACGCAGTCCAGCGGATGGCAACCACGCTCGCGGGCGATTTGGGCGATGCTGTGTCCCTGCAGGTCGCGATGATTCCTCGCAACGGCAATCACCACGCGGTGCCAGTGCGTCTCGTGTTCCCAGTCGGGGTGCAGGGTAAGGATTTCCGCCTTAATTTGCTCGCGGATGCCAGGGGACTGCAGGCGCGTCACGATGGCGTCAGGCCCGCCTTCGGTCGCCCAGTCGGGCAGGATGCCGGTAAGCAGGGAGGTGAGGTAGGCATCGTAGGGATACTCGTCGAGCATGACATCTAGCCCGCGGGCGCGCGCCTCTTCCACCATTTGCAGGGTGCGTTGTACCAGCCCCCAATTACGCTCGCCGTCGGCCTTATGGTGGGAGAGCTGCACGGGGATGCCCGCCTCCTCACCGATAAGCAATGCCTCCTGCACCGCCTCAAGCAGGTGGTCTGCCTCGTCGCGCAGGTGGGTGGAGTAGAAAAGCCCGAATCGCGCTGCCGTCTTTGCCAGCGCGATAATCTCCTCGGTTTGGGCATAGGAGCCCGGAGCGTACTCGAGCCCGGTGGAGAAGCCCCACACGCCGTCTTCCACAGCCTGTTCGATAAGTGCCTGCATACGGCGCAGCTCGTCGGAGGTGGGCGGTCGGCGCTCCATGCACATCACCCGCTTGCGCAAGGTGCCGTGAGCGACTTGGGGGATGATATTGGTGGCGGTTCCGGTTTCTAGAACGCGCTCATGGAAACGCGCCAGCCTGCCTTGCCAGGTCACGCGGATGCCGTAGGGTGCAAGCCAGCGTCGCTCATAGGCGAAAATAGGTTCGTCGGTGATGAGCCCCATCGCGATGCCGCAGTTGCCGACCACCTGCGTGGTGATGCCCTGCACGAGGGCGGAGGTCTGCTGGGGGTTATAGAGCAGGCTGATGTCGGAGTGGGTGTGGATGTCGATAAAGCCGGGTGCGACGCAAAGCCCGGCGACCTCCAGCACACAATGTGCCTGCGCCTCGCGCAGGTCGCCGATGGCAGCAATGCGCTCGCCCACGATGCCCACATCTGCGGCGACAGGAGGCGCGCCTGTCCCGTCCACCACCGTACCGCCGCGCAGTATCAGGTCAAAGCAATGTGATTGGTTCCGGTTCACGCTTTCACCATCCGTTCGCATAGTATTGTACCTGACGGCCGCCCGTTTTTGCGCCCCCGCCAAAAAGTATGGCACGTCGCGAAAGCTCTCGCCGAATGCAAAGCATGGGGGCGCGGCTTTACGGTGTGAGAGGCAAATGGCTGACGGTGCGAAAGGAACGGGCTGCCTGCATCCCGAAACCTTCAGTCGCTGATTGTCTTTCACTGGGGAGGTGGCTGCCGAAATGGATCAACGCCTGTCGCTTATCTTTGCCCGCAGGAGCATTCGTCTGTATACATCCGAGCCGGTTGGTGAGGCGGAGGTGCACGCGCTGCTGGAAGCGGGGATGGCGGCTCCCTCTGCACGCAATGCCAGACCATGGCATTTCGTTGTGGTGCGCGAGCGTGAGCGTTTACGCCAGCTCGGGGGAGACGCTTGACGCTCTCCCCGCGATTTTGTATAATTCCGATAGGTTCGTTTGTATTCTGAACAGGTCTGGAGGTTTTCCGCTTTGGATACAAATACCCGCTGGTGGATTGTGATAATTCTGGTGACGCTGGTGTCTGCGTGGGTGGTTATCTTTCAACCGCTCACGACAGGGCGAGGCAAAGAGCCTTTCAAACTGGGACTGGACCTCAAAGGTGGCGTGCGTGTGGTATTGCGCGCGCAGGTGGAGAAGCTTCCTCCCGACAAACAACGCGAATGGCGCCCCGAAAACATGGCTTCCGTAGTGGACATCGTGGAGCGGCGGGTGAACCGCCTCGGCGTGACGGAGTCGGTGGTGGCGCGTCAGGGGCAGGACCGCATTCTGGTGGAGTTGCCGGGAGTGGTCAATGAGCAGGAAGCACTGCGGTTGATACAGACCACCGCCCAGCTGGAGTTCTGGTACCTGCCGTCGGTGCAGAACGAGCGCAATCCCATGGCGCGTTACCGCATCGAGCAGAGGCAAGAAGGCGGTCGGGAAATCAACGTGGTTTACGACACGGTGCAGCAGAAAGACGTCGATATTACCGAGTTTCTGCAGGACCAGAAAGCGCGCGCTGCGGAGATGGGCGAGCAGAACCCCGTTGTTACCGGTGCGGACCTCAAGCCGAACTGTAAACTGGTGTATGATCAGGTAGGTCGGCCACAGGTGGCTTTCGAATTCAACGCGGAGGGGGCGCGTCGCTTTGGTGACTTCACGCGCAAGCATGTGGGCGAGATATTAGCCATCGTGCTGGATAACCGCATTATCTCCGCACCACGCATTAACGAAGCCATTCTGGGCGGAAAGGGCGTTATCGAGGGCGGCTTCAGCGCAACGGAAGCGGCGGAGCTGGCAACCCTGTTGAACTCCGGTGCTTTGCCCGTGCCATTGGAGATTATCCAGATCGCCAAAGTGGGCGCGACGCTGGGTAAGGAGTCGGTGCGCCAGAGCCTGTGGGCAGGCGTGGTCGGTTTAGGGTTGGTTCTGCTGTTCATGGTGGGCTACTACCTGCTGCCGGGCGTGCTATCGGCGGTTGCGTTGGGTCTGTATACCCTTTATTCTTTGGCGGCGTACAAACTGCTGGGTGTGGTGTTTACCGTGCCCGGTATCACCGCGTTTATCCTGTCCATCGGCATGGCAGTCGACGCCAACATCCTGATTTTTGAACGGATGAAGGAGGAGTTGCGCTCAGGCAAGACGTTGAAGGCAGCTATCGACGATGGCTTCAAACGCGCCTTCACGGCTATCTTTGACTCGAATGTGTGTACCATCATTACCAGCCTCATCCTGTTCGCGCTGGGCACGGGCGCGGTGAAGGGCTTTGCGTTGATGCTGATGATTGGTGTGGCGATCAGTATGTTTACCGCCATCACCGTCACGCGCACGATGCTGTGGACGCTGGTAAGCATGGGCGTTGGCAACAACCCGCGCCTGTTCGGACTGGGGCGACAGTGGCAGACGCACATCGACATCGTTGGTAAGAAAAAGATATGGTTCGCCCTGAGCGGAGCTTTCATTGCGCTTGGTGTGCTGGCGTGGGCGATCGATGGCTTGAAGCTGGGTGTCGACTTTGCAGGAGGCTCGGAACTGCAGCTGCGCTTCGAGAACCCTGTCACGGTGCGTCAAGTACAAAGTGCGCTGGCGCAAGGGGGTTTTCGTGACGCCCGTGTGGTGGTTGGTGAAAATAATCTGGTGTTCATCCGCACGAAAGAAATCACCCCCGAAGAGAAGGAGTCCATCAAGCGTTCCCTTGCCAGTCTGGGCAATCTCGAAGAGCAGAGTTTCACGCAGGTGGGTGGGATTGTCAGCAAGGAACAGACCCGCAAGGCGTTATGGGCAATTATCCTGTCGGAGGTGCTTATCCTCTTCTATCTGGCGGTGCGCTTCGCCATTGGCGGCATCCGCGAGGGATTCAAGTTTGGCGTGGCGGCGGTTATCGCGCTGATTCACGACGTGCTGGTGCTGGTGGGAGCGTTCGCGATTATGGGGCAGCTGCGAGGCTGGGAAGTGGATGCGCTATTCGTGACGGCGATGCTGACGCTTATCGGTTTCTCGGTTCACGATACCATCGTGGTCTTTGACCGCATCCGCGAGAACCTGCGTAATCGCACTCGTGGCGAGACCTTTGCCGACATCGCGAACAAGAGCATTGTGCAGACACTGGCACGCTCGATTAACACCTCGCTCACGCTGATTCTGGTGTTAATCGCCCTGCTGTTTTTGGGCAGTCCAGTGGTGAAGCTGTTGACCATCGCCCTGCTCATCGGTGTCACCACCGGTACCTACTCGTCCATTTTCAATGCAGCTCCGGTGGTGACCTATTGGGAAGAGCTGGCAGAGAGACGCGGGTTGCGGGGGGCAGAGCCGCGTATTGCGCCCGCACAGCCTGCGGAGGCAACGGTCAAACGCGATGGCGCTCCCGAAGCAGGGGTAACCGCCGCAACCGGCAGCAAGCCGCGCCCCAAGCGCCGTCGCCGGGCGTAGGTTTATCGGGAGCGGGCAGAGTCTGCCCGCTCCTTGTGTTTGTGATTGGGATGAGGAGTAGCTGCACGCAGTGAGAAACCAGGTAGGGCGAACACGCTGGATTGTTCAGTCAGGGGATACGGAGAGTATCGCGCGACTCCAGCGAGAGGTGGGGGTCAGCGAAATACTGGCTCGCCTGCTGGTCAATCGGGGTATCACCGAGCCCGAGCAGGCAGAGCGATTTTTGGACCCCGACTGGGATGACCTGCCGGATGCCTTCTTGCTTCCCGATGCGGAGGTCGCAGTCAACCGTATCCTTCAGGCAATAGAACGTAAAGAGCGGATTCTGGTGTACGGCGACTATGACGTGGATGGCGTCACCAGCGCCGCGCTGTGGTTCCATACGCTCAGCAAACTGCGTGCCCGCGTGCAGGCAAGGGTACCGCACCGCAAGCGCGACGGCTACGACATCCGCGTGCCGGTGGTGGACGAGGCGTATCGGCAGGGTGTGAAGCTGATCCTGACCTGTGACTGCGGCATTCAGGCGCACGAGGTGGTGGAACACGCCCGCGACGTCGGCATCGATGTTATCATCACCGACCACCACGAACCGGGAGAGGAGGTTCCCCGTGCGCTGGCGGTCGTGAATCCTCATCTTCCTCATTCACGCTACCCCTTCCCGAACCTCAGTGGGGTGGGGGTCAGCTATCGTCTGGGCGAGGCGCTGGTGCGTGCGAAGGGGCTTTCACCGCAGAATTATCGTCAGTACTTCCTGGACCTTGCCACGCTGGGCACTATTGCGGACGTCATGCCCCTGATGGAAGAGAACAGGGTGTTTGCGTGGTACGGGTTGCCGTTCATCCCGCGCTCGAAGCGACCGGGTGTGCAGGCATTGCTGTCGGTGGCGCGTGTGCCTGCGGATAAGCCGGTGACCATGCGACAGGTACAGTTTGCGCTGGCGCCGCGCATCAACGCGGTGGGGCGGCTGGACGACGCGGCAATCGCGCTGGAGCTGCTGACGACGGACGACCCACAACGAGCTTATCAGCTGGCGCAGGAGCTGGAAGAGCACAACTGGCGCAGGCGCAGCGAACAACAGCGTATTCTGGAACAGGCACTGGAGCAGGCGGCGCACCGCGACATCGCCCGCGAATGGGTGCTGGTGCTTGCCGGGGAAGAATGGGACAAGGGCGTTATTGGCATTGTGGCAAGCAAGGTGCTGGAACAGTATCACCGTCCCACGGTGATGATTTCGCTCGACCCTGAATGCGGGGTAGGGCGTGGCTCTGCGCGCAGTATCCGTCCCTACGATATCTTTCGGGCGATAGAGGCGCGGCGCGAACTGTTCATCGAGTGCGGCGGGCATACGCTGGCAGCCGGCTTCTCCATCCGAACGGAACATATCGAGGAGTTGCGCCAGCACCTGAACCAGCTTGCCCACGTATGGATGTCGCCTGAGGACCTGCTGCCGCGACTGGACATTGACGCCGACATCGAGCCGGCTGAGGTAACCCCGGCACTGGTAGACGAGATAGCCCGAATGGAACCGTTTGGGCACGGCAACCCCGAACCGATGTTCCTGAGCCGTGGATTGACGATTCTAGAGAAAAGGCGGGTGGGAGCCGATGGTTCTCACTGGAAGCTGGTCGTGCGGGGTGAGGCGTTGCCGCCCACGGATTGTATCGCGTTCGGTATGGGTGATTATGATGACCGCTTCGAGGTGGGGGACGAAGTAGACGTGGTGTACACGCCGCAATGGAACGAATTCAACGGGCGGCGCGAAATCCAGTGGCTCGTGCACGACATCCGGCTTAGCCAGGTATAATAGAGTAAAATCGTTTCTCCCCGAGACCCGCAATGACCCAGTCGGAGATGGAACATATCATCCATGATAGCAGCGTCGAGCTGCCAGAGGAACTTCTCGTGCTTCTGGACAGGGTGCGCGAGTATCTTCCTCAGGCGGACACCAGCAACATCGTACGCGCCTATCGGGTGGCGGAGTTCGGGCATCGCGGGCAGACGCGGAGGTCCGGGGAGCCCTATATCACCCATCCACTGGCGGTAGCGGGCATCCTCGCCGAACTGGAAATGGACGTCGCTACCATTTCCGCAGGCTTGATGCACGACGTGGTCGAAGACAGCACCGATGAGAATGGCGGAACCCTGATTACGCTGGATAATATCCGCGAAGCGTTCGGTGAGGAGATAGCTCTGCTGGTGGACGGCGTGACCAAGTTGACCAGCTATCTGGACGTGGAGCGGGAGCTGGAAGAAACCTCCGATCAGGAGAAACGCAAGCGCAAGCGGGAGATTGTGCATACCGCTGCCAACCTGCGTAAGATCTTCATTGCGATGTCGCGCGACCTGCGGGTGATGATTATCAAACTCGCAGACCGCCTGCACAATATGCGCACTCTCGATGCCCTCCCTCGCGAACGACAGATAAAAATCTCCAGCGAGACGTTGCAAATCCTCGCACCGATGGCGCACCGACTGGGTATCTGGCAGATTAAGTGGCAGCTGGAAGACCTCGCGTTCAAGTACCTGGAGCCGGAAAAGTACGCCGAACTCGCCGCGCGGGTGCAACGCACGCGCAAAGAGCGAGAGGAAGACATCAATGAAGCCATCTGCATACTCAAGGAACGACTGGAGAAAGAAAAGATACGCGCGGAAGTGCACGGCAGAGCCAAGCACCTCTACAGTATCTACCAGAAGATGCTGAAGGAGGAGATCGACCTCGACCAGATTTACGACCTGCTGGCAATTCGGGTGATTGTGGATACCGTACCCGATTGCTACCACGCGCTGGGGGTGGTACACGACCTCTGGCTACCCATCCCGGGGCGGTTTGACGACTACATCGCCAAGCCCAAACCCAACATGTATCAGTCCCTGCATACAAAGGTCATCGGTCCACGCCAGCAACCGCTGGAGGTGCAGATACGCACGTGGGAGATGCACCGTACTGCCGACTTCGGCATCGCCGCACACTGGCAATACAAGGAAGGCACGACCCCACAGGACCGGTTTGAACAGCGGATGAGGATGCTGAGACAGCAGCTTTTTGAGTGGCAGGCGGACGGCAAAGACTCTGCCGAGTTTCTGCGTTCGGTGGTCGAATCGCTGTTTAACGACCAGGTGTTTGCGTTCACTCCCAAGGGAGATGTCATCGACCTCGTGGCGGGGTCGACCCCGGTGGATTTTGCGTATCGAGTGCACACCGATGTGGGAAACACCTGTGTGGGCGCGAAGGTAAACGGGCGCATTGTTCCGTTGAACTATCGTCTAAAAAACGGCGATATCGTGGAAATTATCACTCGCCCAAACGCCCGTCCCAGTCGTGACTGGCTGAACTTTGTCAAAACCCCTCATGCCCGTAGCAAAATCAAACAGTACTTCCGACGTCAGGCACACGCCGAAAACGTGGTACGTGGCAAAGAGTTGCTGGAGCGCGAAGCAGAGCGACTGGGCGCAGAGCCCAAAGTTGTCCTGCACGCTGAAGCGCTGGAAGAAGTGGCGAAGCAGCTGAACCTTCCAAACGCGGAGGAGGTGTATGCTGCTGTCGGAGACGGTCGGTACTCGGCGCAGGCAGTGTTGAACCGTCTCCTGCCCAGGATGCCGTTGCAACCGTCGTTGTTCGCCACCGGCAAGGTCATGGAAAGCGAGGCCCGCCTGTCGGTGGACGGAATTGACAACGTCATGATACGTCGTGCCAAATGCTGCACGCCACTGCCCGGCGACGATATCATCGGTTACACCTCGCGTGGCAGGGGTATTACCCTGCATCGCCGTTCCTGCATCAACGTTCAGAACTACCTGCTGAAGGAGCCGGAACGGCTGGTGGCGGTGCGCTGGGAGGAGAAACAGGGCGCCTGTTACGCGGTTTCCCTGCACATCGAGGCGGCAGACCGCACCGGACTGCTTTCCGACATCTCCACGGTCTTTGGCGAATCGCGCACGAATATTACCGCCATACGCACCATGTCAAGGGCAGACGGAACGGCACATATTAACATCACCGTGGAGGTGCGCAGTGTGTCTCATCTGCACAGTTTGATGGACAGAGTACGTCGTATCAGCGACGTGCTGGACATTCGACGCACGGGCAGCCTGGGGGAGGCAGCCTGATGCGGGCAGTGTTGCAGCGGGTTTCTCGCGCTGAGGTCTCCGTGGACGGCGAGCGAGTGGCGTCTATTGGCAAGGGCTATGTGGTTTTGCTGGGCGTGACACACACCGACGATGAGATTGACGCCCGCTACATCGCCGACAAAATCGCCTCCCTGCGCCTTTTTGAGGACGAGGCGGGCAAAATCAATCTGGGCATTACCGACATCGGGGGCGAGGTGCTGGTCGTGTCCCAGTTTACGCTGTATGCGGATTGCCGCAAAGGACGCCGTCCCAGCTTTACCGACGCCGCACCGCCGGAGTTGGCAGACAGGCTGTATCAGCGGGTAGCAGAGATTTTGCGGGAGGCAGGCTTGCCTGTGCAGACAGGCGTGTTCGGGGCGCACATGCAGGTTTCCCTCGTCAACGACGGTCCGGTGACCGTTCTACTGGATAGCCGGAAGGCATTCTGACCCTTTCGTCTACATTGCATCCGCTATCGATTCGAAGACCGGTTCCGCCACGTAGATAGGCGAGCGGGTCCGCAGAGCGAGCGCAATGGCGTCGCTGGGACGCGAGTCGATCTCGATGCTCTCCCCATTGCGCACGATGGTGATTTTGGCGTAGAAGGTGCTCTGCCACAGGTCGTCCACGATGATGCGCTCCACGCTGCCGCCCAACCGTTCGATAACGTTCTTAAGCAGGTCGTGCGTCATGGGGCGGTCGGGCACGTCGCCTTCCAGCGCCATCGAGATGGATAGCGCCTCGTATTTGCCAATCCATATCGGCACGCGGCGCCCGCGGTTGTCCTGCAACAGGACAAAGAATTGAGGGGGTATGCCCGACTCCTGATGCTCGTACACACCCACTACCCGCACCTCTTTCTCATCCAGGCGCCGTGGCTCGATGCGGTCTAACTCGTCGAACTCGTCCGGCGGACCCTCGTCGTCCTGCCAGTCGTCGAACATGTCGCGGAAACGTTCGCTCATGTGAATCCCCCCTCAGCTATCCGCGTGTCCATCAGTCTGTGTCTTTAATATTCTCGACCACCCGCAGGAACTCCTCGTTCGAGTTGGTATGAGAAAGCAGACCGATGAGCTGCTCGATTGCCTGCATGGGTTCCATCGAAGCCAGCATCCGTCGCAGCTTCCACACGCGGCGCAGTTCCTCTTCGCTGAAGAGGAGTTCCTCGTGCCGGGTACCGGAGCGGTTGATATCGATAGCGGGGAAGATGCGTCGCTCCGCCAGCCCGCGATCCAGTACCAGTTCCATGTTACCCGTTCCCTTGAACTCTTCAAAGATAACGTCGTCCATGCGGCTGCCGGTGTCCACCAGCGCGGTCGCCAGTACGGTGAGGCTACCACCCTCTTCGATGTTACGCGCTGCCCCAAAGAACCGCTTCGGGCGATACAGTGCGGAAGGGTCCAATCCACCGGATAGTGTGCGTCCACTGGGGTTGACAGTGAGGTTGGAAGCTCGCGACAGGCGGGTGAGGCTGTCCAGCAGAATCACCACGTCGCGTCTTGCCTCCACCAGCCGCTTTGCCATCTCCAGCACCATGTCCGCCACGCGCATGTGGTTTTCGGGCATCTCATCAAAGGTGGAGCTGACCACACGTCCCCTGACCGAGCGGCGGATATCCGTCACCTCTTCGGGACGCTCGTCCACCAGCAGTACCAGCAGCACGATTTCGGGATGGTTGGTGGTGATGCTGTTGGCGATGGTCTTCAATAGAGTGGTCTTGCCAGCCTTGGGCGGCGACACTATCAGTCCGCGTTGCCCCTTCCCGATGGGCGCAATCAGGTCAATGAGTCGGGCGGAGATGTTTTTGCTGTCGGTCTCCATTCGGATGCGCTCCACCGGGTAGATGGGGGTCAGGTCGTCGAAGTGCGTGCGGTGACGGGCGTATTCAGGGTCCATTCCGTTGACCAGCTCCACCCTCAGCAAGCCGTAGTACTTCTCGTTCTCTTTGGGCGGGCGCACCACGCCGGTAACGGTATCGCCTGTCTTCAACCCGAATCGCTTAATCTGGGTTTGCGAGACGTAGATATCACCGCTGCCGTCAGCGGCCAGGTTGATGTCTCGCCGGAGGAACCCCCATCCGTCGGACAGGATTTCCAGCACACCCTCTGCGACAATTTGTCCGTTCGAGTCGGTGTGTGCCTGCAGGATGCGCTGAATCAGCTCCTGTTTGCGAATGTTGTCTTCTACTTCCAGGCCCCTTTCGCGGGCGATGGCATGTAGTTCTTCCAGCGACTTGCGGTCAAACTCCGCGAGGTCAATCGTTTCCATGCCGGTTTTCACCTTTCAGCGTGTGGATATTCTTTACACACTGCCTCGTACAGTGCGTTATCACGAGGTCGGAAAGTTTGCGAGGTACAATGGCTATCACCTGCGATTCAACGAGATCTCCTGTGCTTTCCGTACAGGTCGGACACCTGTGCCTGGGAGTCTGGAAAAACCTCTGGTTGCTTCACATTTGACGATGGCGAGGAAGACACAGGAACTATCCCACACCTAATTATAGCCTATTTTTCGGTTGGAGTCTACCCCTCTTGCCTGTTTCTTCAAGAGTTTTTTAGGCGATTACCCTGTGGATTCCTCCTGCAGTACGCCGATATACGGCAGGTTTCGGTACAGTCCGGCGTAATCCATTCCATAGCCCACGACAAACACATCGGGCACCGCGAATCCGCGGTAGTCGATGGGCACGTCTACCACGCGGCGTGCCACCTTATCCAGCAGGGCGCACACCTTCACACTGGCGGTGCGGTGCATCTTCATGTTTTCCAGAAGGAACTCCAGCGTCAACCCGCTATCCACGATGTCTTCCACGATCAGCACATGGCGTCCGATGGGGCTTTCGTCCAGGTCCTTCAAGATGCGCACCACGCCAGAGGATTTGGTGCCGTTGCCATAGCTGGAGATGGCCACGAAATCGTAGTCTACCTCTCCATCAATGGCGCGGAGCAGGTCGGAAAGAAACACGGCTGCCCCTTTCAGCACGCCGACCAGCAGGATGTTCTTGTCGCCATAGTCCTGCCGGATTTGCCTGCCCAGTTCCGCCACACGTGCAGCTATCTGTTCTTCGGTAATGAGCGGCTTGATGGTGGGTCGTACCGTTACCATCGCTGTCCCCCCGCGAAATACAAACGCAAGAGGTGGTTAGTGGTATTATGACACATTTTCACGACGTTTTCCACCCGATACGTTCGTGCCCTCGATAAGGTTTTTGCGGCAGACCGTTTTCCGTTCATTCCCACTCAATGGTAGCAGGTGGCTTGCTGGTGATGTCGTACAGCACGCGGTTCACGCCGGGCACCTCTCCGACAATACGGTTGCTGATGCGTTCCAGCACCTCGTAGGGCAGACGCGCCCAGTCGGCAGTCATGGCGTCCTCACTGACGACGGCTCGTACCACGATGGGATGGGCGTAAGTGCGCTGGTCACCCATGACTCCTACGCTGCGTACGGCGGGCAGTACGGCAAACGATTGCCATATCTCGCGCATCAGCCCTGCTCGCCAGATTTCCTCCAGCACGATTTTATCCGCAGCACGCACCATCTCCAGTCGCTCCGGCGTCACCTCACCGGCGATGCGTACCGCCAGCCCCGGTCCCGGGAATGGTTGGCGCCATACCACCTCCTCAGGCAAGCCCAGCTCTGCCGCAACTGCCCGCACCTCGTCCTTAAACAGGTAGCGCAACGGCTCTATCACTTTCAGACGCATGTCCGGTGGCAGGCCGCCTACGTTATGGTGCGTCTTGATGGTCGCGGAATGTTTAGTCGCGCCGCTTTCAATCACATCGGGGTAGAGTGTGCCCTGTGCCAGATAGTCGCACCCGCGCAGCTCATCGGCGTGCTCTTCAAACACGCGAATGAAGGTCTCGCCGATGATTTTTCGTTTCTGTTCAGGGTCTTCCACACCCCTGAGACGCTCCAGAAACCGCTGTCTGGCATCTACGTAGACCAGATGCACCGGAAACAGGCGTGAAAAGGTCTCGCGCACCTGTTCTGCCTCGCCAGCGCGAAGCAGCCCGTGGTCTACAAAAACGCAGGTCAGCCGTTCGCCGCCGATGGCACGGTACACCAGCGCAGCCACGGTCATCGAGTCCACGCCGCCGCTCACTGCCACCAGCACATGCCCGTCACCTACCTGCTGGCAGATCTCCTGCGACGCTTGCTCTACGAAGTTGCCCGGCGTCCAGTCGCCTTTACAACCGCACACCCGTTTCAGGAAGTGGTTTATCAGCTGCTTGCCGAACGGGGTGTGATGCACTTCCGGATGGAACTGCACACCGTAGAAGCGACGCACCGGGTCCGCCATTGCCGCGACGGGTGTAGATTCGGTTACGGCGGTAATTCGGAAGCCGGGCGGTGGCTGCAGCACCTTGTCGCCGTGGCTCATCCAGCAGGTCAGGTGTGTGTCCAATCCGTCGAAAAGAGGGTCTTCAGGTTCCAGGACGGTCAGTTCGGTGCGCCCATATTCGCGGCGTTCGGAGGGTTCCACCACGCCGCCCAGCTGGTAGGTCATCAGCTGGTGTCCGTAGCAGATGCCCAGTATGGGAATACCCAGCTGATAGATTGCCATGTCGGCACGTGGGGCGCCGGTCTCGTATACACTGGCAGGCCCGCCCGAAAGCACGATGCCTTTGGGCTGTCGGCGGGCGATCGCGTCGGCTGGGGTATCTGCCGGAATGATTTCGCAGAACACGTGGCACTCGCGGATGCGCCGCGCGATGAGCTGCGTGTATTGCGCTCCAAAGTCAATGACGAGAACAGTTTCCGTGTTCGGCGGTTGTTGCATGTGGCGTTCCTGGTGCTGAGATTACAGGATAGAATATACCGAAAGGAGGTGTGAAAGTCAACCTGCGGAAATCCCGACGAGCATCCTGCGAAACAGGCTCTGCGAGACGAATGGCGCCACCTTCATAGATTTTCTTAACTACCCGGCACAATACTACCTCTTTTATTGCGATATGGAACTTCATCCGCGAAATATGTTAAAATACGGGCGAGAAAGTCCGGGAGGGCAGGAAGCGATGCCATTAAGTGAGGAACTGTTACGTATACTGGCGTGTCCGGCGTGCGATGACCGACCGCCGCTGCGTCAGGAAAGCGAAGACAGCCTCGTGTGTGACAAATGTCATCGTCGTTATCCCATACGCGATGGCATCATCGAACTTCTGGTCGAAGAAGACCAACAGCACAAGCAGGAATGAGGAGAGAGCAATGCCACGAGTTGCTGTGATTCATGGACCAAACCTGAACATGCTGGGGATACGGGAGACGGAAGTATACGGTCACCTGAATCTGGAGCAGATTAACCAGCGTATTCTCGACCGGGCAAGAACATTGGGGCTGGAAGTGCGCATCACCCAGTCCAACCACGAGGGAGAGATTATCGAAGCCATTCATGAGGCGTTGCAATGGGCAGACGCGCTGATTATTAACCCCGGTGCTTACACCCATTACAGCATCGCTATTCGGGATGCCATTACAGCGGTGCGTTTGCCCACCGTGGAGGTTCATCTTTCCAATATCTATGGGCGTGAGGAGTTTCGGCGGCACTCGGTGACCGCTCCGGTTACTCACGGGATTATCGCGGGCTTCGGGGTGATGAGCTACTTGCTAGCGTTAGACGCGGTGAAATTCATCCTGGAGGAGAGCCGCCGATGAGCCCGCGTTTCGCCCACCGGATAGAACGCCTGCGAGCCCGTATGGATGACCCTTTCCTTGAAGCCTACCTGATCACTTCTCGCCCGAACGTCCGTTACCTGAGCGGTTTTACCGGTAGTGCTGGTTCTCTGTTGATTGGCAGAGATTTTGCGGTGCTGCTGACGGATAAACGGTACACCCTGCGCGCCCAGAAGGAAGCCCCCGGTTTTGAGGTTATCGTGCCCGACAACCCTGACGATGACGTCCTGAAGACCCAGATGGAAACGCGCGCACTGCGAAAGATAGGCTTCGAGGCAAACCATATCACCGTCAAAACACTGGAAGGCTGGCGCGAGAAATATGGCGAGATGGGTGTGGAATGGATAGCCACGAGCGGCGTGGTGGAAGAGTTGAGGCTGGTCAAAGACGCGGAAGAGATTGCCTGTATCCGCCAGGCGTGCGGAATCGCCGATGCTGCTTTTAACCACATTCGGCTTTTCATGCAGCCGGAGACGGTGGAATTGGATGTGGCGATGGAGCTGGAGTTCTACATGCGTCGGCAGGGGGCGCGTCGTCCGGCTTTCGACACCATCGTTGCCTCTGGCGAAAACTCCGCCATTCCCCATGCGGAGACTTCCGAGCGTCGCTTCCGTCCGGGCGACTTCGTGACGCTGGATTTCGGCGCGGAGGTGGACGGCTACTGCTCGGACATCACCCGCACGGTGGTCATCGGTAGGGCAACAGAGGAACAGCGACGCATTTACCGGACGGTGCTGGAGGCGCAGCTGCGTGCCATTGACGCCATCAAACCGGGCGTGAAGGGCTGTGATGTCGACGCCATTGCGCGGCAAGTCATCACCGATGCGGGCTACGGTGACTGCTTCACCCATTCGCTGGGACACAGCATCGGCTTGAGTGTACACGACGGCATGGGCTTTGCACAAAAATCGGAGGTCGTGCTGCAACCGGGCATGGTGTTCACGGTGGAGCCGGGCATCTATATCGAGGGCGTGGGCGGTGTACGTATCGAGGACGATGTGCTGGTCACCGAGGACGGGGTAGAGGTGCTTACACGTGCACCAAAAGAGCTGATGGAGTTCCCTGCTGGCTGAGAAGGAAGGAGAAGAACCATGCGCTTTGTGAAATGCTTGCTCATCGCGACAGGGCTGATGGGGTGGGGTGTGCCATCCCTTATCGCCTCCGACGCGCCGCCGCGCTACTGGAAGTTAACGATTCTGCATACCAACGACACACATGGCAACCTTTTGCCTTTCAACTATCCGGACCCACCCGACCCTAACACCCAGGAAGCACAGCTGGCTCTCCGCCGCAATATCGGGGGCATCGCCCGACGTGCCACTCTGGTGCGCCAGTTGCGACAGGCGTTTGGCACGACGTGGGTCGTGGATACCGGCGATTTCCATGACGGTACGGCATTCTCGATAGAGTATGGCGGCGAGGCAGACGTGGCAGCCATGAATGCTGTGGGCTACACCATCGCCACGCACGGCAACCATGAGTTCAACAATCCCCGCGCCCGCTGGCAAAAGCTGATTGAGATGGCGCGCTATCCCGTGGTGTGTGCCAATGTGGTAGACGCAAACACCAGACAGCCGCTGCTAAAGCCTTACGAGATATTACAGGTGGAGGGGGCGCGCATCGCGGTCTTCGGGCTGGTCACGGAAAGCACGCGCGGCTACCCTGCCACGCGCGAGGGGATAGAGATTCTGGACGCCATCGATACGGCGCGTCGGCTGGTTCCGCAGCTGCGGCAGCAAGCAGACATCGTGATTTTGCTTTCGCATCTGGGGTATGAAGTGGACAGGCGACTGGCGCGGGAGGTGTCGGGCATCGACGTGATTATCGGTGGGCACTCGCACACGCGGTTAGCAAAGCCCGATTTTGTGCCCGCAGGCGACCTGCAGAGCGCATTCCAGAAAAACGGAACGGTTATCGCGCAGGCGTTCCAGTGGGGAGGGGAACTGGGCAAGCTGGAGGTCATCCTGCGCCGCGACCCGGGCACTGGCAAATGGACGTTCATGAGTTATCGCGGTGGGCTGCTGCTGGTTTCTCCGGATATCCCTGACGACCCGGCGGTAAAGGCAGTGGTCGCCCGCTACTGGAAGCCGCTGCAGAACTACTACGGAGTGGTTCTTGGCGAGGCGGAAGACGACTTCACCCGCCGCGGCGACGACTATGCGGAGTACAACCTTGTTGCGGACGCCTTGCGCGAGATGCTGGGCTCGGAAGCGGATTTGGAGAACATGGGCGGCGTGCGCGCCCCCATTTTGCGCGGACCGATAACGCGCTACGACCTCGCGAAAGCCCTGCCGTTCGGCAACACGATGGTGAAGTTTCGGGTGACGGGAGCGCAGCTGCGGGAACTCTTACGACGTACCCGCCCAGCGGTTTCCGGCATCCGCTACCGTTATCAGGGTGGGGAGCTGCTGGAGGTGACCGTGAATGGTCAACCGTTGCAGGATGACCGGCAGTATCTCGTGTCCACCAACAGTTACTTCGCGCAGCGCTACCTGCAGCCGATGGGCATTGCATATGAGGATACGGGCAGGAAACGGCTGGACATCGTGTCAGAATATGTTTTGAAACACAAACGCATCCGACCTGCCTACGACGGGCGGCGCGTGGTGGATAGCTCGGTATACTAGGAGGGTAGCATGACAGACATTCTCGAGCAGACCTACGAGAAGTACATGCAGTACGTTAACCCGGGACTGGCACAGCTGATGAAGTTCGCCGATTTCGGCGTGGAGATGCGTGCCGAGGGGATGTATGTGTATGACCATACCGGGCGTGCTTATCTGGATTTTCTGGGGGGCTATGGTACCTTTGCGCTGGGGCATCGCCATCCGCGAGTGGTAGAAGCGGTGAAAGCGCAGCTCGACAGAATGCCGCTATCCAGCAAGGTGTTCTTCAGTGCTCTGGTGGCGGATTTTTGCGAGGCGCTGGCGAAGGTACTGCCTGGCGACTTACAATACAGTTTCCTCTGCAACAGCGGCACCGAGGCGGTGGAGGGCGCGCTCAAAATCGCCCGCAAATACACGGGCAAGCATAAGTTCATCGCCACGGTGGGGGGCTATCACGGCAAAAGCATGGGGTCTCTGAGCGCGACAGGACGCGAGCAGTACCGGCAACCGTTTTATCCGCTGGTGCCGGGTTTTGTGCATGTGCCGTTTGGCGATGCAGATGCTGTCGCCCGTGAAATGGACGAGGATACCGCAGGCATTATCGTCGAGCCGATTCAGGGCGAAGGGGGCATCTTCCTTCCGCCGGATGACTATTTGCCGAAATTGCGCCAGCTGTGCGATGAACGCGCGGCGTTGCTGATTGTGGATGAGGTGCAGACCGGGCTGGGGCGTACGGGCAGTATGTTTGCGGTGCAGCACTGGGGGGTACAGCCAGACATTATCACACTGGCGAAGGCCCTGGGGGGCGGAGTGCTACCGTCTGGAGCGTTCTCCTCGACGCCCCAAATCTGGGAACGCTCTTTTGGCGATAACCCGCTGATTCACACCAGCACCTTCGGGGGGAACCCGCTGGCGTGTGCGGCTGGAATCGCCACGTTGCAGGTATTGCAGGAGGAGAACCTGCCTGCCCGCGCCGCAGAGCGCGGCGAACAGCTGCTGCGCGGGTTGAACGCGGTTCAACAGGAATACCCCGACGTGGTGACGCAGGTGCGTGGGAAGGGGCTGATGGTGGGTGTGGAGTTCGGCAACGAGGATGTGGCGAAACTGGTCATTGGCGGGATGACGCGACGCGGGGTTATCGCCGCGTACACACTGAACAACCCGCGCGTCATCCGGTTCGAGCCGCCGCTGATTGTCTCGGCGGAGCAGGTCGATACGGCGGTGTCTGTGTTTGCCGAGTCGGTGGACGAGTCGGTGAAGGGACTGAAGGCATTAGGATTGCTGTGAATCCTGCCGTAAAGCCTCCTCCAGCTCGCGCTGGATGGCGGTGATGGTCACGTCGCCGCGGGTGCGTTCCAGCACGGCACGAAGGGCATCCACGCTGCGGCGCAGCCCACCCGTCAGCGCGTCAGGGTAATCGAAGGTCACCAGCATGTAGTAAATATCGTCCATTTCGGCAAGCAGTTTTTCCGCTCGGGCGGTGTCGCCGTTTCGCAGCAGGTCTAAAATGTGCCTTCGGCACTCGCTGGCGGCCTCGCACAGCGCGTTTAGATAGGCAGGTACTTCGATGTTCAGTTCGGTAAAGGAGGGCAACGGCTGCCCCTGCACCAGTGCGAGCAGCAGGCTGGCTTCGGCGTACTCTTTGAGCGCGTCCTGTGCATAGCCCGCATAATAGATGTCCGGGTGGTTTTCGCGCAAGGCGATAATCTCCGCCGCCCGCTGAGCAGCTTCCTGAAGCCCCCGCTGGGCGTTCTCAAACTCGTGGCGATGGATACTGCGTACGGTAGTGGCGGAGAGACGGATAAGATCGCGCGACTGACGCAGTGCTTCCTCGCGCACCGCGTCCTTGATGTCCAGAACGGCGCGTATCGTTCCTGAGAGGGTCTGGAGATGGCTGTTCATCTTGTCAAGTATCCACCTCTGTGGCACCGTGGTAGGGTTCTGAATCTTTAACTTGCAAAGTCTTCTCGATATTCTCTATGAAGCGACGAGCTTGTTCCTGAAGTTCCAGCATTTCGGCATCTCCAACCCCTAGTAAGCCAGCGTAGTCGCCCTGATGGCGCAGGTCAAACAATTTGCGGTAGAATTTGCCCATTTCTCGTGGCAGCCTTGCAGGCTTGATCCAGTGCTGGTCGAATAGCGAAATCACCCCTGTGTGTTTGGACGAAGAAATTCCTTCCGACAGCAGAAGTGCGCTAACGGCATAAAAACAAGCGTAGTACAACCTGTTCATCGCTCCGAAGCGGTAGCCTGATTGCGAAAGGACTGCCGCTTCGGCTAACGTTTCCTTCGCACGGTCTATCAATGTATAGCAAGCCTGTTGTTGATCCATTACTCTATGACGATACCTTCCCGTGAGACATTGTGCCAGAACGGATGTTGCCAGCAGCGCAGTCGCTCCCATTCAACCACGTCAAGGAAAAGTATCGATAGCACAAGGTTGTGCGTCAACTCGATGTCGTAAATCTCTGCGCGCACCATGTCACGTAGAGCCGGCGGCAGGGGTTGAGGTGTCAGGACAATCAGGTCGTAGTCCGACTCGGGAGTACGGCTCCCCCGCGCCGTGCTACCATACAGTATCAGCCGAGCGTGGGGAATATGCCGTAGGATAGTGCGGTACACCTCTTGTAGCCATGCTATTTCGTCGGCGTTAAGTGTCTTCGCATCTATCAGGCTTATCATTGTTACTCCTTCCCAAGCGTTCAAAACAGGCTCTCTTGCTGCTCCACGATTTGTGGTGTGGAGACAGGGCGTTTATTGCGTCGGTGTCCATTGCGCGGGGCGTGGAGCACTTTGTGGCATCGTCGGCAGCGCGCCTCGTATCGCTCCGCCGCGCCAATGAGAATGGTCGGCTCGTCCCACGAGGCAGGGCGTCCATCCACCAGACGCTGTGTTTTGCTGGCAGGTTGTCCGCATCGGGCACAGATGGCGCGCAGCTTAATCACCTCATCTGCCAGAGCCAGAAGGATGGGCATAAAACCGAACGGCTGACCGCGAAAGTCCTGGTCCAGCCCCGCCGCGATGACCGTCCTGCCCTCGTTTGCCCAGCGGTCGCACAATGCCACTATGCCTTCGTCGAAGAACTGCACTTCCTCGATAGCGATGACCTCTGTATCGGCTTCCACCAGTCGCTCCAAATCCGCGCTGGATGAAACGGGTATTGCCTCGAACCGCACGCCGTTATGTGTGGCGATAGCCGCGCTGTCCCATCGGTTGTCCAGTGCGGATTTGAACACCTGTACTTTTTTGCGCGCGTACAGGGCACGGCGCACCTGACGTATCAACTCCTCCGACTTACCTGCGAACATGCTTCCGGTAATCACAATCAATGTGCCAGCCGGCTTCGGCACTTTGCTATCCCTCCCGTTCTACCATGAGGTGGGCAATGGCCCGCAACGGCTCTGCCTTTTCGCCAAGGGGTCTCAGCGCTTCCACAGCTTCTTTCACCAGTTGATGTGCCCGCTGGCGCGAGGCTTCCACACCATAAAGCGCCGGGTATGTGGCTTTGCCTCGCTCGGCATCGGTTCCCACCGCTTTGCCGGTCTTGCCCGGGTCGCCGGTCACGTTCAGCAGGTCGTCAGCGATTTGAAATGCCAGCCCTGCGAGTTCCCCGTAACAGCTCAGGGCGTCTATCTGCCCCTGTTCAGCCCCGGCGAGAATCGCTCCAGACACCACTGAAGCGCGAATGAGAGCAGCCGTTTTGTGGCGGTGGATATACTCCAGAGTTTCGGCATCTACCGGCTTTCTCTCCGATTCGATATCAACCATCTGCCCGCCGACCATGCCGCGCGTGCCTGAGGCTTCGGCAATCACCTGCAGCGCGCGCACGACGCGCTCCGCGGGGGCAGTCTCCACGTTTCGCGCCACCAGTTCAAAGGCGGTAGCAAACAGCGCGTCCCCGGCAAGAATCGCCACCGCTTCGCCAAATTGCACGTGACAGGTTGGTCGCCCGCGGCGAAGGGTGTCGTTGTCAATGGCGGGCAGGTCGTCATGTATCAGCGAGAAGGTATGGATGAGCTCTATCGCGCAAGCGGTGGGTAACACCACGTCCGCCGTCCCCCCGACAGCCTCTGCACCGGCGATGACCAGCACCGGACGCAACCGCTTTCCGCCGGACATGGTGCTGTAACGCATGGCGCGATGCAACACCTGAGGACGCGTATCCTCGTCCGGCAGATAGCGGTGCAGCGCGCTATCTACTAGGCGAACTCGTTGCTGAAGGTACTGCTGGAGGTCAAACGGCATCTTTATCCTGCCTCCAGTCTCATTTCTGCCGCGCGGACGGTGTTGGAAAGCAACATGGCGATGGTCATAGGTCCGACACCACCCGGCACAGGGGTGATATATGACGCCACCTGTGACGCCGATTCGAAGTGCACATCGCCCACATCGCCACTGCGACCCTCTACGCGGTTGTACCCGGCATCCACGACCACCGCGCCCGGGCGTATCATGTCGCCTGTAATCAGTTCCGCTCTGCCGCACGCCGCAACCAGAATATCTGCCTCGCGGGTAAGGGAGGGTAAATCTCGCGTGCGGGTATGGCATACGGTGACGGTCGCGTTGCGCAGCAGCAGCAGCAGGGCAAGCGGCTTGCCCAGAATGATGCTTCGTCCCACAACCACTGCCCGCTGCCCTTCGATGGGGAGATGATACCGGTCCAGCAGCTCCACGATGCCCAGCGGTGTACACGAGATGAACTTCGCCACGCCCGCTACCAGTGCGCCCAGCGAAGCCGGCGAGATGCCATCCACATCCTTGTCCGGAGACAGGCGGCTAAGCAGGCGTATCTCGTCCAGGTGCTTCGGCACAGGATGCTGCACGAGAATGCCATGCACGTGATGGTCGTCGTTCAGCCGAGCGATGAGGTCCTCCGCCTCTTGCTGTGTTGTGGCGGCAGGCAGGGCAAAGGTTTCGGACTCGACGCCGATGCTTCGGCACGCTTTCGCTTTCATGCGTACGTAAGTGTGAGATGCCGGGTCATCGCCGATGAGAACAACGCTCAGCTTCGGCACGATACCTGCCTCGCGCAGCTTCTGCACGCGCGGCTTGAGTTCCTCTCGAATCTGTGCAGCGGTGGCTGCACCATCTAAAAGGGTTGCGCTCACCGGTACTCCTCCAGATGTTTCAATACGCTCGCCAAAACACCGTTGACGAATTTGCCGGACTCGTCCGAGTTATACTTCTTCGCCAGTTCTACCGCCTCACTGATGACCACACCGGGTGGCGTTTCGGGATGATGCAGCAGCTCGTATATCGCCAGACGAAGCACGTTGCGGTCGGGAGCAGGCTGACGTTCGGGTGGCCAGCCAATAGCGAACCGGGCGATGATGGAGTCGATCCTTTGCAGGTTCTGCAGAGTGCCAGAAGCCAGTTCGTAGGCAAACCGCTGTCCCTCTTCGTCGATGGGCATATGCTCTATCGCAAAGGCAAAGCATTCGTCCAGCGGCATCTGTGCAATATCCACCTGATACAGCAGGCGCAAAGCCAGTTCCCTTGCCATGCGACGGGTACCGGCAGTATGTTTTCGCAATGTAGAACTGCTCATGTTCGCTCTCCCTCACTCCGTACCGTTTCGCAGGTATCGGCGCAGGAACTGAGTAGACACGTTCCCCTTTTGATACTCCGGGTGGTCGATGATGCGCTTCAGGAAAGGCAGATTGGTTTTGACACCCTCCACCCGTGTCTCTTCCAGTGCTCGCTTCATACGTGCTATCGCGGACGGTCTATCTTCAGCCCACACGATAATCTTGGCGAGCAGGGAGTCGTAGTAGGGGGGTATGACATAGCCCGGGTACAGGTGGGTGTCCACGCGCACGCCCGGTCCCCCCGGCAGTACCAGATGCGTGATCTTGCCCACGCAGGGGGCAAAATCGTTGTCAGGGTCCTCAGCGGTGAGGCGACACTCTATGGAGTGTCCACGCCACTGCACGTCACGTTGAGACAGATGCAACCGTTCTTTTGCGGCGATACGTATCTGCTCGCGCACGATGTCCACCCCGGTGATTTGCTCGGTAACGGGATGTTCCACCTGAATGCGCGTGTTCATTTCGATAAAGTAGAAGTTGCCTTTGCTGTCCAGAAGAAATTCTACCGTACCTGCGTTGACGTAACCAACCGCCTTCGCCGCGCGTACCGCCGCTTCACCCATCTTCTGGCGAAGGGCGGGAGCCACCACAGAAGCCGGAGCTTCTTCTACCATTTTTTGACGTCGCGCGGTTTGAATAGAACATTCGCGCTCACCCAGATGGATGACGTTGCCATAGGAATCGGCAAGCACCTGCACCTCTACGTGGCGCGGGTCAGGGATGAACTTTTCCACGTATACCTCTGGCGAACCAAATGCCGCCAGAGCCTCACTCTGTGCCAGCTGCAGGACGCGAGATAGCTCTTCGGCGTTCTCGGCCAGACGGATGCCTTTGCCTCCGCCGCCAGCTACAGCTTTCACCAGTACGGGATAGCCAATACGCTGTGCCTGCTTGAGCGCTTCCTGTTCGCTGCGCACCGCGCCGTGTGTGCCGGGCACGACAGGTACCTTGGCGTGGCGCACGATTTCACGTGCGACTGCTTTATCCCCCATTTTCTCGATAGCAGATGGTGGCGGACCGATGAACACCAGTCCGCTCGCTTCACACGCCTCAGCGAAGCTGGCGCGTTCCGAGAGGTAGCCATAGCCCGGATGGATGGCTTCTGCGCCGGTGATGATGGCTGCCATAATCACGTTGGGGATGTTCAGGTAGCTGTCTTTACCCGGCCCGGGACCGATACACACAGCCTCATCAGCCGCCTGCACGTGCAGGCTATCCGCGTCCGCTTCGGAATACACAGCTACGGTAGCTATGCCGAGTTCCTTACACGCGCGAATAATGCGCAACGCAATCTCGCCTCTATTGGCTATCAGTATCTTCTGGAACATGCTCAAAATCCCTCATGCGACGGAGTCAGGCACTGCACGCGCCCGGTTTGGGGATCGTACCAGTAAGGTTGTTTGCTCACCGGGCAGTCAAGCATCTCTGCAGGTAGTCGCAGCTCCTGCAATGAAGCCGGAAGGGGTTCTTCCCCCGTGGGACGGGACATGCGGATGGAAAGGCGAATCTGCTGTAGATTGTTCCGGCATTGAACCGCGAGCGCGGCGTTCTCGGGGGTTTTACGTGGTTGCCCCGACGGTTCCATGCCCCTGCCCGTATACTTTGGCAACAACCAGATGGCGAGTATGAGCAGCAGCGCGAGCACTATCAGTATCTCTATCAGGCTCCATGCTTCACGCGCTCGTTTCATCGTCGCTCTCCTCCACGATGCGGTACAGGGGCTGCCCGTACTCGACGGCTACTCCCCCTTCCACACACACTTCCACCACACGACCGTCTGCGGGGCTTCGCACTTCGTTCATCAACCCCATGGCTTTAATCATGCATACGACCTCATTCTTCTTCACCTTATCGCCCACCTGTAGCGGTTTGGGACGGGGCTGGAAGAAACCGACCAGCGGGGAGCGTACCCACACAGACGGAGGTTCAGCAGGCAGTTGAACTTGCTCTGCTTCTGGTTCAGGGCTGGTTGGAACAGCCACAGCCACCTGCCGCCTCGCGCGCAGCCTCCAGCCGTTCGTCTCCACCTCCAGTTCGCTGGCATCGCTCTGATGGAGCAGTTCCAGTAATCTTTCAATCCGTTCTAACTCGGTTTGTACCATCGGTTACACCTTCAGCTGGAAGATGAAGTACTCTACGACGCGCAGTACGTAGCTCACGAAGATGACCGCGATGATGCCTATCATCATCCACGTTACGAACTCGGAAGAGCGCGCCAGAGATTCAATCTTCATATATTGCACCTCGCCAGAAGAGGGCAAAAAAGCGAACCGCGCGACGAAGTTATCTACCGTGCGCAACACCTGGAAGAGAATCTGCTGAGCCTGTTGTGCGTAATGAACCACGATGGCAACCGCAGCCACGATTACGATGGGGGCGATAACCTGATACTTCTGCTGTTGCCGGTAGTTGTAGATGATACAGTTGCGGCAACGCTCCTGTTTCTCTTCCTTGGAGAGATGCCGGTTGTACGGAATGAAGCGCACGTTTTGGCGGGGGTCGGGACTGGGCGCGCCCTTACCCTCTAAAGCCTGAAGGATGACGCGCTCCTCGCACATACAGCCGACGCCTTCACGCCAGCAGGCACGTCGCGCGTGATAAATAGGACAGTTTTTGCGGATGCTTGGGCGACAGAAGGGCAGCTGCCAGCAGTATCCGAGAAACCGGTTGGTCGGCTGGCTCTCTCTGGCGACGTTCGCGCCATACTGCAGATTCGCGCGGTTGAACATCTCACGGAAGTACCCGGATGTTACCCGCACCCAAACATCCAGCACAGCGAAGATAATGCCGGGCACCAGACACAATATGCCTGCCTGCTGGAAGGATGTCACAATCACAGGTAAAAGGGTGGGTTCTCGTCCGGTCTGAGGGGCGAGATGAATGATGCCCAGAGGGACGCCTAAAGCCAGCAAAGCAGCGAGCAAGAGAAAGAGGTATCCAATGGTCGTTTCGCGGAGATAGAGTAGGGTAAAGCTGGCTGCAGCGACGGCTGTGGCTGTAAGCAGTGCCCGACCGGCAAGGTGTATGTTCTGCTCCACGCGCAGACGCTCTGCGGCAGGCAGGGTTGCCCACGACGTTGCCATGCCTGAGAAGACGCCCCAGAGCAGGTAGGCAGCTGCTAGCACAGCGCCCGCCGTCGCAACAATACCTGCCAGCTGCAGCAGGTCTTCCATCAGCTCGGCTCCTTTACGGGCATGAAAGGAACGCCCCGGGCGTCCCATAAGCTCGCCCCCTTTCGTCCGGGTCTACTGCGTTTTCACGCGCTCAAGATACTGGTCGGTGCGTGTATCCACTTTGATTATGTCGCCCACATTGATATGGAACGGCACGCGCACCACCGCACCAGTCTCTAGTGTAGCGGGCTTGGAGCCTCCAGAGGCGGTATCACCTCGTACGCCGGGGTCCGTTTCTACCACCTGCAGTTCTACAAACCAGGGCATCTCCACGCCGACCACGCGCCCCTCGTGCATCAGTACTGTTACCTCCATATTCTCTTTGAGGTACTTGATGCCTTCACCGAACTGCTCACGGCGCACCATAATCTGGTCGTACGTGTCCATGTCCATCAGGTAGTACTCATCGTCCTGGTTATAGAGGAACTGCATGGGCTTGCGCTCGAGGAACGCCTGCTCCATGCGTTCACCGGCACGGAAGGTCTTATCCAGCACAGCGCCGGTACGCACATTCTTCAGCTTGGTGCGCACAAATGCTCCGCCTTTGCCGGGTTTGACATGCATGAACTCGATGATGGTGTAGATGTCGCCATCTACGATGATATGTAGACCGTTGCGGAAGTCGCTGGTGTCTATCAAGAAAACAAACCTCCTGTCTTGCTTGAAGTCCCTAAGCAGTATATCAAAGGGCGCGAGCGGATGTCAATCTACCAGGGGTGCTCGATACGCCCGCCGAATGCCCTTTGGAAGATGAGCCTCTTGGTTGAATCCCCAGTAGCACAGAGGCTACCTACTGCCGGACAGCGCAGGAAAACATTCCGCGGAGACGAATCCCCAAGCAACGAACGGAACGAGGGGAGGGAAACGTGTGCTGCTGCTTCTGGTTGCTGTCGCGCTGGTTCAGCCTGCGCTGAAAGTCGGTGTCATCGCCGATGATTTGGTAGACTACTCCACGTGGGCAAAGCCGTATGCTTCCGAATGGACGGGGGAGAAGATTGCCAGCCTCCTTCGGGAGGAAGGGTTCGAAGTTCACCTGCTCACCCGAGAGCAGCTCAATCTCGCCGGTCTGCAGCAGTTTGGTGCCGTTCTGATTGCCACCGACCACACTTACCCTGAGATTGGCGCGTGGGGTGGCCCGGTGGCTCAGGCTCTGGTAGAATATGTGAGGAGCGGCGGGATCTACGTGATGCCGATTGGCGTCCCGCACTTCATTGCCAAAGACATCCAGACTGGTCGGTTGGATTCCGACCATTGGGCGGATTTCTTTGACTTACGTGCGTCCACCGCGCAAGGCGTGCTTCCGCTTCGATTGACAAAACAAGGAAGAGCCATTGACCTACCCGACCCTCAGCATTTGAACGTTCCGCCTATTCGCCAGATTCTGCCCGAGCGGAGCGCAGTGCTGGTATGGAGTAGTAATTATGTCCCGTGTCTGGTCGCGGTGCCTTTTGGAAGCGGCTGGTTGATCCACTGGGGCGCAGGAGAAAAGATGGATGCCTCCGTCCGCGATTACTGGATTCGCGCTGCAGGCAAGACCATCCGCGCGGCAAAAGCGGGACGATTGAGAGCGGTACCTCCTGCAGAACTCATGCGTGAGGAGGGGCTGGAAGGCAAGTCACTGGACGACCTGGACCGCGAACTGTTTGCACCAGCACCATCGCCTCTGTCAGGGACGCCGGCAGTCACGGTGCGGTTGTCACCGGACGCAGAACGTTCCACACAGTCCTCTCGCAAGGTTCTGTCTCTGGACGGCGCGTGTCAGATGCTGGGATTGCCGAAGGGCAGGGGCGATGAACGGATGCTGTTGCAGGGCAAGGGGTGGGAGGATGCCATCTCTGCGGAGACACCCTGACAGATGCGCTTTTGGTTATGCAGCATCGGGATGCATTCTTTTGCCGTACCTATTTATCGTAACAGTATGTTTGTCATCAATAGGCGTCCTGTATGCGTTAACGGCACTAACTGGGCAGCGGTAGACGCCTTCTCGCGGCTGAGTGCGCATCGCTATCGCCTTCTCCTGACGCTGGTACACCGCGCACGCATCCACATATTGCCCTCACGGGGGGAGGGCTAGTCGCAACGCGACCTTTCCTGACCTCTGCCACGGGGGGCTATCCTGATGTGGCAGGAGTTCCTGCTCACATGGCAAAACATCGATGCTAACAGGCTTGCTCGTGGTAACGGAAAAGATGCGTACACACTGGAATCAGGTTACGGGTGTGGTTTACTACAAGCTGACCGACGTATGGGATTAACAACCAGAGGAGGGAAAACATGCAGCGAATAGACCTGAACGGCGAGTGGCACTTGAGTTACCGTCCTCAGCTACAGAGACACATCAGTCTTCACGCCGTAGACTTTAGCAAAATGCCTGTTGTGCCCGCATGCGTGCCCGGCAACGTGGAGCTGGATTTGATACGGGCTGGCATGTTGCCTGAGCTGTCTGTGGGGAACAACATCTACCGCCTGAGAGAGTATGAGACCTGCGAGTGGTGGTATCGCAGGCGTTTCGATGCCCCTGGTATTCCTGACGGTCATACTGCCGAGCTGGTCTTCGATGGGCTCGATTGCCTTGCCGAAGTGTGGTTAAACGGCACGTTCGTGGGTGAGGCGTCGAACATGTTGATCCCGCACCGCTTTGAGGTGACCAGCGCATTGAAGTCTGGTGAAAACGAGATTGTGGTCAGGATACGTTCAGCGGTGCTGGAGGGGCGAGAGCGTATACCTGCGCCTTTCGAGAGCGCATCGCCCTGTGGTTTCGAGTCGCTGGCTGTTCGCAAAGCCCCTCACATGTACGGCTGGGACATCATGCCGCGCGTGGTGACGGCAGGCATCTGGCGAGACGTGTATGTACGATTTCTGCCACCGACTCGCTGGCGTTCAGTCTACTGGGCCACAACCGCCGTGGATGCGCAACGCGGTTCGGCAGTGGTCTTTGTGGACTGGGACTTTATCACCGATGAGCATTGCATCGACGACTGGCAGGTGCGTCTGCGCCTGTCCCGCGATGGAGAGACGGTGCATGAGAGCCTTCATCCCGTATTCCACACACACGGGCGGGCGTGGTTACACCTTCAGAGTGTACACCTGTGGTGGCCAAGAGGCTATGGAGAACCGGTGCTATACGATGCGGCTGCAGACCTGCTGGATGCACGGGGCAATGTGCTGGACACGCATCGCTGTCGGATCGGTCTGCGCACGGCGAAGCTGGAATACACAGAGGTTACCACTCCCGAGAATCCCGGAGAGTTCGTGTTCGTGGTCAACGGCGTGAAGGTGTTCGCGAAGGGAACAAACTGGGTTCCGCTGGACGCCTTCCACAGCCGCGACGTGCAACACCTGAAGCCCACCTTCGATATGCTGGTCGACCTGAACTGCAATATGGTGCGCTGCTGGGGCGGTAACGTTTACGAGCCCGACGCCTTCTTCGACCTGTGCGACGAGCATGGGGTCATGGTCTGGCAGGATTTCGCCTTTGCCTGCGCCATCTATCCCGACGAGATTATCCCCGCTGCACGGCAGGAGGCGGAAGAGGTAGTCCACCGTTTGCGCAACCATCCCAGTCTGGTTCTCTGGTGCGGCAACAATGAGATCGACCATACCTACTTCTGGACAGGTATGGGCATCGACCCCAATACGGACAAAATCAGCCGTCAGGTGCATGCCGAGGTCGTTCGGCGGCTGGACCCGTTCCGTTCGTATCTCCCCAGTTCTCCCTATGTCAGTCCCGAAGCGATGCGTCGCGGTGGAGATGCCAATCTCACCCCGGAGCAACACCTGTGGGGACCACGTGACGATTTTAAGGGACCTAACTACACCCGCTCGCTGGCGCATTTCGTCAGTGAAATCGGCTATCATGGATGTCCGGACAGGCGCAGTCTGGAGCAGATGATGGAGCCTGAACACCTGTGGCCCTGGCAGGACAACGACCAGTGGCTAACCCATGCTGTTCGCCCGCTGCCTCAAATGACTGATTACAACTACCGCATCCCGCTGATGGCAAAACAGATTGCGGTGCTTTTTGACAATGTGCCTGATAATCTGGACGACTTTATCCTCGCGTCGCAGATCAGTCAGGCTGAGGCGCTCAAGTTTTTTATCGAACGCTGGCGGCAACGCAAATGGCGCACGACGGGTATCCTGTGGTGGAATCTGCGGGACGGTTGGCCCATTATCTCGGATGCCATCGTGGATTACTACTACCGAAAGAAGCTCGCCTATGTGTATATCCAGCGGGTGCAGACAGACGTGTGCGCCATGCTCAGTGAGCCTGAGAATGGGGTTCACACGCTGATTGTGGTCAATGATACCCTGAATCCCGTAGACGGAGAGGTAGAAGTGACCGACGCGGATAGCGGAAATCAGCTGCTGCGCGTTGCGTTCACTGTGGAGCCGAACGGTAAATCGGTAACAGGTAGTATCCCACAGGTGCGTCAACCGGCGCTGTGGCTCATCCGCTGGAGTATCTCGGGAGGCGGGGCTTTCCTCAATCACTACCTTGCTGGCAATCGTCCGTTACCGCTCGATCAGTATCGTCGCTGGCTAAACTTGCTGCAAATCCCGGAGGATATCGGCTCTGTATGGAGAAAGTAAAGGATACCATATACCGGTAGGAGGTATATACCAGCGATGGATTCACGGAACGAGCCGTTGCCGTCGCAAGTGATTGACCGTCTGAAGCGCATCGAAGGACAGGTGCGCGGCTTGCAGCGCATGGTGAGGGAAGGGCGCGCGCCTGCAGAGGTTATCTATCAGATGGCGGCAGTGAAGTCGGCTCTTGAGCAAGCGGCTTTGCACTACCTGCAGTGGGATGCTCAGCGCCATGATGCGCCAGACAGGACAGCCCGCTCTGTACGGGAGACGCTAGACCTGATTGCGAAGCTGCTGTGAACAGCGAATCTGCCTCACTATCTGACGTATCTAACATGGTGAAACACACGAGGAGGAGACGGTATGACCGAGATCAAGACACGCTGGATAGATGGCTTGCAGTTTCTGAGTATCTCATCAGGGGGACACCCGCTGGTGATGGACGTTTCGCCCGATGGCGGTGGGCGAGGCGAGGGCATCGGCCCTATGGAGCTGTTATTGCACGCACTGGCGGGTTGCACTGGAGTAGACGTGGTCAGCATCCTGCAAAAGAAGAGGCAACCACTGAAAGGGCTTGAGATAAAAGTGCGAGGCGAGAGACGACAGGAGTATCCACGGGTCTACTCTCAGATTGAGATAGAGTACGTCTTCAGGGGCAAAGGTCTCGATCCCACTGCGTTAGAGCAAGCCATTAAGCTGTCGGAAGACAAATACTGCAGCGTTCAAGCTCACCTGGCAGCCTTTGCGCAGGTTCGCAGCAGCTACCGGATTATCGAGGAGGAAGAGTAAGCATGGCTATCGAGCAGACTTCAGTCGGGTTGCGGATAACGGTATCCCTGCCCTACTCAGATGCAGTAGAGAAGACCGTTGCCGCTCTCAAGACAGAGGGGTTTGGTGTGTTGACCACCATCGACGTCAAGCAGACGATGCGAGAGAAACTGGGGGAGGAGTACCGTCCCTATATTATTCTGGGTGCGTGTAACCCACCGCTGGCGCACCGCGCCCTCAGTACAACACCAGAGGTGGGGTTGCTGTTACCATGCAATGTCGTAGTGTACGAAGCAGAAGGCGGCTGCGTGGTTTCGGCGATGGACCCCACTTCCGCCATGCAGATGGTTTCGCATCCCGAGCTGGAGGCGGTGGCTAAAGAGGTGCGGGCGAAGCTGGAGCGAGTGCTGCAACAGGTTGCAGGTTAAAGACCTGCGCGAACGCATGTATCACGGGTGGCATTACCGCTTCAAGGGTTACGCCTTGTTCCAGAAGGGACTGGATGGAGGTAACCCCTTTATCGTGAATACCGCACGGCACAATCAGTCCGAAGTGGCTCAGGTTCGGGTGCACGTTCAGGGCGAAACCATGCATGGTCACCCAGTGACTTACCTTGATGCCCATCGCTGCTATTTTCTCATCGCCAACCCACACGCCTGTGAACCCTGGCTTGCGGTGTGCTTCAATCCCAAAGTGGCGCAGGGCAACGATAATCGCCTCTTCCAGCCTGCGCAGATAGAGGTGGACATCCCTGCCGTGCTCACGTAAGTCCATAATGGGATAACCCACCAGCTGACCGGGGCCGTGGTAGGTAACATCTCCGCCTCTATCCGTTTCCACTACCTGAATGCCCATGTGGAGCAGTTTCTCTGGTGGTACGAGCAGATGTTCGGCGTGGGAAGCGCGCCCCAGCGTAATAACCGGCGGGCGGTGTTCCAGAAGCAACAGGGTGTCGGGGATGGCTCCCTCCCGCCGTTGCCGGACGAGTTCACGTTGCAGTTCCCATGCCGCGGCGTAGTCTATGCTACCCAGCCAGCGAACGTGCAAGACCGACATGTGTTTGCTCACCAGAGAGATTGTACCCTCCCGCCCCCGTCGTTGCGAAGGCGCGCTGAGTGTTGCACACCGAAGGCGGACGGCTGGGTGTCGTGCGGCGATTTCATCGGTTGTGCGGAGCCGACGACAGCGGGCACTGTCAGTCCGGTGATGTGATTCAGCTGGGCAATAGCCGCTACGTCCGGGTCGCCGTCGAACTTCGGCGGCGGGCGATCGATAACGATGCCACGCAGGTCGATCTTACCCTGTAGAGCCAGTGCGTAAATGACCGCCAGGTCAAAATGGTCGTCCGGGTCGTTATGCGGGCGGAAGAGGTCGGTCTGATGGAACAACGGGGCTGCCATTCACGTGCCTCCTATCCCTTGATTCCTGTCAGCGTGATGCCTTCGATAAACAGCCGCTGGGTGAAGAAGAACACCACCATCAGCGGCAGAGTGACCACTGTCGCCGCAGCCATGAGCAGGTTCCACTCGGAGCTGTGTCGTCCGACGAAGGTCTGTAGCCCTACCGCCAGCGTGTAGGTGCTCTCGTCGGTCAGATACACCAGCGGGTTGATGAAGTCCGTCCACGCGCCGATGAAGGCAAACAAAGCCACCGTCGCCAATGCAGGCACCGAGAGCGGTACGATAATCTGCCAGAAGATTCGCCACTCGGAACAGCCGTCGATGCGCGCCGCATCGGACAGCTCCCGCGGGATGGTGAGGAAGAACTGGCGCAACAGGAAGATGGCGAACGCACTGCCGAAGAAGGGAGGTACCACCAGAGGCAGGTATGTTCCCGTCCAGCCGATGGTGCGGAACATGACAAACACGGGCAGCATGGTGACCTGCGCGGGGAGCATGATGGTTGCCAGCATAATCAGAAAGAGTGTGTCGCGCCCTTTCCAGCGTAGTCGGGCGAAGCCGTACGCCGGCAGGGCAGAAGATATCACCGTGCCCACTACCACCAGTGCACACACGAACAACGTATTGCGCAGGTAGAGCAGGAAGGGAAAAGACTGCAGCGCGTCCGCATAGTTCTGCCACCGAACGGGGTTGGGTATCCATTCGATGGTCTCGGTGAAGATGCGGTCTTCGGTTTTCAGCGAAGTGGAAACCATCATCGCAAAAGGCGCCAGGAAGGCGAGACTGAGCGCAATCAGTATCAAGTAGACCGCCGTGACAGCAATCCGCCTGCGCCATACTCTGGAATGCCTCCAGGGTGCCATCTGCCTTTTTGTCGTCATCGTCTTCGTTGCCATCAGTTTCTCTCCCCCTCGTAGTAGACCCATCGTGCGGATGTTCGGAACACAATCAGCGTGGCAATGAGCGTCAGGATGAACAAGATCCATGCCATCGCGCACGCGTATCCCATGCGAAAATCGCGGAAGGCGTTGTAGAAGAGGTACAGCGCGTAGAACAGCGTGGAGTTCTGCGGTCCGCCCTGCGTCATAATGAATGTCTGTGTGAAGTACTGGAACGTCCAGATAACGCCCATAATGAGGTTATAAAAAATAACGGGCGAAATCATCGGCAGGGTCACGTGGATAGTCTTGTGCCACGATCCCGCGCCGTCAATCTCCGCCGCTTCGTAAAGGTGCGCCGGTACGTTTTGCAAGCTGGCTAAATAAATAACCACGCTGCCGCCTACCGCCCACAAATCCATCATGATAAAGGCGGGCTTAGCCCATTTGGGGTCGGCGAGCCAGCCGGGAGGCTGCAACCCAAACGGGGCGAGTAGCGACGTTAACACCGCGTTCAACAGCCCATACTGCGGGTTCAATACCCACAGCCACAGTACCGCCACCGCCACCACCGGCATAATGGATGGCAGGTAGTAAATGGTACGGAAAACGCCGATACCGGGTATCTTGTGATTGAGCAGGAGCGCCATCGTTAGCCCGATGATGAGCGCGAGCGGCAGCTCTATCAACATGAACAGCGTGTTCCAGAGTGAGGGTAGGAAATAGTCGCGGTCGGTCAGCAGTGCGGCGTAATTCGCCAGTCCCACCCACTTTGGCGGGGTGAGCACACGGTAGTCGCAGAAGCTGTAGTACAGCGACGCCAGTATCGGGTACAGGGTGAACACGAAGAACCCTGCCAGCCACGGTGAGACAAAGAGCCAGCCTTGCAGATTATGCTGACGTTTGACCATGTGCATCACCTCCGCCAGAACAGCATCTCACGGTACACCCGCTTTTGCACATCGCGCAGCGCCTGGGCGGGTGTTTTGGTTCCGTATCGCACGAAATCCGCTGCACTGTAAATCTCGTACTGGTACAGCCCGGTGATCGGGGTGGGGGGAAAATGGCGTGCATTCGGGCTGTTAGCCACGTCCATGAACACGGCGAAGGCGCGTTTCCATGGCTCGCCCTCGCGCAGGCTACGCTCTTTTCGCGCTTCCAGAATATTCGGCACGCCATGCATAGTGCTGGCGAAAAGCACCTGTGCCTCCACGGTTTGCGTCCAGCGCAGAAACTCCCACGCCTCTTTGGGGTGCTTGCAGTTCACCGGGATGCAGAAGATGTTGCCGCCGAGCCATGTGGGGTTTTTCTGCTCGGGATACTGGTCGGGATAGGGGATCGGAGCTGCGCCGTAGCGCACCTTTGGACCGTAGCGCTGGAACCAGTAGGGGTTCCATTGCCCGTTAATCATCATCGCCACCTTGCCCACCAGGAAAGGATTGTTGATGCCCATCTCTTGCCCGAAACCTGCCTGAAACGCATTGACCTCTTCTGCGCCGCCCTGTACCTCGATCAGCTTCCTGTACCACTCTAACGCCTCAACGTTACGCGGGTGGTCGGCGGTGGGCATTCCGGTCTTCGGGTCGATAAACTGCCCCCCAAACGCGGAGATAATGATGAGCGGGTCGGGCGGCATCATGCCGATGCGCACAATGCGCCCGTTCGCGTCGCGCCTGGTGAGTTTTCGAGCGTATTCCAACAGCTCGCTCAACGTTTTGGGGGGACGCTCGGGGTCCAGTCCCGCCTCCCGAAAAGCATCCTTGTTCCACAGAAGGGCGAAGCAGTCCATCAGGTAAATCATCGCATAGAGCGTGCCGTTATAGCGGCACTGCGAAAGCGAGCCGGGCGCGTAGTCCGACTCCTTCAGCCCGGACTGCTTGAAGAATTCGTCCAGGCAGAGCAGCGCACCGTTTCCCGCCAGCGAGCCCAGATAGCCAGGGTCGCGCAAGGTGAATATTTCAGGCGGGTCGTTGGCGACGATGGCGCGGATAATCTTGGTATCCTCCACCGCTGCGAGATTATGCACCTGAATGTGCGGGTGCCTGCGGTTGAACTCGTCCACCACCACCTGAAACGCCTCCGCCTCGTCGCCACCCCACATGGTCCACGCCCGCAAGTGAACGACGCCCGCTTCCTGCTGCCTTCTCTGGCACGCCGGTAAGACGAGTATCGCGATACCTATGTTGATGGCGAGTAACAGCCTGTTTATGCGCATAATTGACGGCAAATAAAACCTCCTGCGTCCGTAATCACTCATTAAGTCCACTACCTTTGTTCGGATGGCACCTGCGCAGGGGCATTCGAACCATCGCGTCCTCTCCACTGCGAGGTGCTCAGAACCTGTCCGTTTTTCAGCATGATTACCGGTATCTTCTGGTTCATCACCGTATGGTGGTTACATTGCAGCAACGGTGCGGTTTCCGGGCTGTTCGGCTGGGGCTGAAAGTACTGGTAACTCACCGGCTTACCGGAGGTATCCGCAGGGCACTTCAGTTTACCCGCCTCCGCCAGGTAGCGAGGTACCAGCTCGTTCAGGTTCTTTGGATACTTTCCATTGTTGCGCTGGCGGTAGCGACCTATCGCGGCGTAAATCTCCTGCAAGTTCTGCTGGCACTGGGCGATTTGCACGCCAGTGGACATTGCCTGTTTGAACTCGGGACGGCGTGAAACAACGACAAGCAGTACAACCATCCCGACTATCACCAGGGCGATTGCCCCCAGACACGACAGTAAGCCTACTGTCCAGCAGCTCATGCCCCGGCGGGTGGGTATTTCTGGCGGTATCATGCGCGCATCCCTCGCTCATCCCATTGGAGTCCAGTTAATGTCTGCATGGAGCTTGAGCGTGAACTCCGCCAACAGGCGCACCGTGTTCTCCAGGTCTCCCAGATGCAGCAGCTCACACGGTGTGTGCATGTAGCGTATCGGCACCGACACCAGTCCGGTTGCCACGCCCGAGCGCGATAGCTGGATGGCATCGTTATCGGTGCCGGTGCGCCCGCCTGCAACCTCTATCTGATAAGGTATCTCTTTTTCGATTGCCGTGTCCACCAGCATCTCGAAGACCAGCGGGTTGATATGTGAGCCGCGGCAGATGACGGGACCTTTAGAGATAGCCTGGTCACCATGTTTCTTCTTGTCCACGCCCGGGTAGTCGATGCTGTGACCCACGTCCACCGTCACTGCCACCTGCGGGTCTATCTCGTAGGCGATGGTACGCGCCCCGCGTAGCCCCACTTCCTCCTGCACCGTCGAGACCGCATACACAGCTGCTTTGATCTCGGAGCGTTTTTCGCTCAGCAGGCGCAACGCCTCTGCCACCACGAAGCAACCCATCTTGTTGTCGAAGCCGCGCGCGGTGACAAAATCTCCCAGCAGGGGCTGAAGGTCGTATACGTACGTGATGGGGTCTCCCAGGCGTACGCGCTCCTCCGCCTCTTTTTTGCTGGTTGCACCGATGTCTATCCACAGGTCGCTGAGCTCGGGCTTCTTGCGCCGTTCCTCTTCGCTGAGCAGGTGCACCGCTTTGCGCCCGATGATGCCCAGGACCGGACCTTGCTTCGTATGGATATGTACCCGGTGTCCCACCGGCACAATGGAATCGTGCCCTCCAACCGGTGAGAAATAGATGAAGCCCTCATCGCTGATGTAGTGGACAACAAAGCCAATCTCATCCACATGCCCGGAGAGCATCACGCGCGGATAACCCTCTGGATTAATCACCGCGTAGCTGTTGCCCAGTACGTCGGTATGCACTTCATCCGCGAAACGCCCGGCGTATTCACGGAACACCGCCTGTGCCTTCTGCTCGTAACCCGAAGGGCTTGGCGTGTTGACTATCTGCTTGAGAAACTCGAAGGACTCTTCTCTCATAGAAACCTCCTCTTTAGAATGCGATTTTTGTCATCAAAAGCACAGAAAGGCAATTTATGCTCCGTCGGAATTACCCTGTTGCAAGACTCTTATAGAGCTTATCATGTAAAGCGACATCATCTGCCATCCTGAGCGAAGTATTGTCATTCTGAACGAAGTGAAGAATCTCATAAACCCTTCGCTGAAGCTCAGGGTGACAAGACGTGAGATGCTTCGCTTACGCTCAGCATGACAGGAAATTGTCTCTAAGAAAGCATGTTTGGCTCCGTGCTCGTCGCAACTGCGTAACTCCCAGCTCCAATAACGGTCCGTACATGCTCGTTCCTTTCACCGGCGTATCTGCTGAAGCACTCTGTCCCAGCGCTCCCGCATCTCCTCATTGTAGACGTACGGCTCCCAGCCCAGTGACAGGTAGGTCGCAATCGCGGGCAAACGCCAGTCGTCCGTCAGCAGGTATATCTGTTGATAGCCTCGCTGTATCAACAGGCGCACCACCGCAGCGGTAACCACCTTGCCCAGCCCCTTGCCCTTATGGGCGGGGTCGGCAGCCACCCAGTCCAGCACGCCCCCGTTGGGATGCTGTTCATTCGGGGAGTGGTTCGCCATTGCCGTTGCGACCAGGTCGCCTGTGGCAATATGCTCCACCACAAAGAAGCCGCCGGGCAGTACGTTGCGCATGAAGCGCTGCACGTCAGCGACCGTCCAGTGTTCCGCAAAGCCCACCCTGCGCATCAGGGCAAGGTATTTCTCTTCTTCGCCCGCACGGATGTTGCGCAGGCGATAGCCATCCGGTATCGGCGGTTCCGGCAGGGACGCGAAGCGGTGCGGGGGATAGACCATCTGCAACTGCGGTTTGGGTTCAGCGTCTGTGCCCCACACCCGCGAATCGGGTACCTCCACCCATCCTCCGCCTTGCGCGATGGAAATCTGGCTCATCAAGCCGGGCAGGGTCATATCCAGCGCGTAGTGCACGTCCACAGCGGGCGGTCGCTCGCCCCGTATCGCGGCGATGAAATCCGCCAGCACGAAATAGTCGCCTCCACCGTGCCCGGTGCGTCGCGCCAGCTCCTCCTGACGCCTCCAGTCTTCCGGCAGGAACTGGTCTTCCAGTTCATGCAAGGGCAGCCATGTGTTCATATCCGGGCAGAGGCTACGCAGCCACACGCGGTCTTGCTCGCCAGGCGCCCGCGCCGATTCGTAACAGCCGTCGGTGCCTTGCAGTTGATACACGTTCATCGCGTGCGGACGGTCGGACAGCATATCCAGACGCAGCTTCACCAGCCCGCCGGAACGCATCTTGCACAGGGTAATGGTGGTGTCCTCGTTCTCGTATAGTTCACCGCGGCGGTCGCGGTAGTGGTGTCCGCTGCCCGCGCAGCACACCGAAACCACCCGGTCGCCCGGCATCCACTCCAGAATGGGACCGATGCTGTGTGTCGGGTAGGTATTGCCGTTGATGCCCGTCTGCCACCTGCGTCGCCATGGGGTGAGTTCGTTCAGCTCTTTGAGTTCATGGATGTATTCACCTTCGGCATAGTAGGTGGTACCGAAGAGTCCGCGTCGCACCAGCTCTTTCACCAGCACAATGGGCTTGGCGTAGATGTAGTTCTCCGCCATCATGTACACGGCATTGCTCTCTCGTACCGCCTGCACCAGCTGTTTACATTCCTCCAATGAGACCGCAGCGGGCACTTCACTGAGTACATGGATATCGTGTCGGAGCGCGGCGATGGACTGCGGGGCGTGCAGGGGCATCGGGGTCGCGACAATCACCGCGTCGATGTCCGCCTTCTCCAGCATCTGCTCATAGTCGGTGAAGGTTTGCTGTGCTCCTGTTATCTCGGCGACGCGTCGCGCACGCGCTTCGTCCACATCACAGACTGCCTCCATCTTCACGCCAGGTATCGCATCGCAGGCGGACTTAAAGCTGGCTCCGCGCCCTCCTGCACCCACAATGCCCAGACGAACCGTATTACCTGCCATCTTTTGCCCCCTTTGTACGAGTAACACCTGCCAGTGGGTGGACGCGTACCACTTGCCACACCGTGTCCTGTATCTTTTTCACCAACGCGGCATCTTGGACGCCGTATGGCTGCGCCGAGAACCGCGTCGGCGGCTGCCGATACAGCGTGGCGAAAAAGGTGCACCCCACGATGTAGGAACCAACGTCGTTCAGGTGGATTTCGTCCGCGTAGACCTGTGCAATGTCGGTGTAGCCCGGTACCTCACCGCGTTTCATTTTGCGATGCAGCTCCAGCATGACATCGCCAACGGGAACCAGAAATAATCTGCTCCGCATGGCGGGATACATCTGTCGGAGACGTTGCAGCAACTTTTCGAAGTAGTCTCTGGTCTCATACGAGTTGTCCCAGCCACCAGTATATTTCCTTAGCCATTTTGCCTCATAGTCCACACTGCCGTCCTCGTTTTTGCGAGGCCATCTGGAGTAAATGTACACGGTCACCCGCGGACTTTTGGTCAGCGCAAGGTCAATGAATCGCTTTGCCGTGTGCAGGTCACTATCTTCGCTCCCTTCCAATAACCTGTCGAAAGGCTGCAGAGTGAGCACATCCCATTCGTAGCCTGACAACGCCGTCGGATAGTAGCCGAACGGCTGTTCCATGAAGCCGCTGTCCGGGTGGTCCCAAATCCATGACAGCGGTGCGCCGGGAATCATGTGTCTGCCAAAGATGTAGGTATGCCCTGCGGACTGAGCGGCTTTCTGAAACGCAGGGTAGCGGATGGTATCAGTGACACTGTTGCCAATGTGATACACGCGCAACGTGTCTCCCACCAAGGGTGGACACGCCATAATACACGCGCATACTGCCACAATGGTAACGCTGAACCTATTCATAATTCCCTCCAACTTCTAATTCGTTGGTGGCATACTGCGTTCCTGCCTGGCGATGCCAGAGCGTGCGATACTGCAAAAGCAGGTCGCTCAAGGTGGTATAATATGAGCAGTATGGACACGATACGCGCTGGCTTTTTTGAAGTAGACGACGGGCAGGCGCAACATCTGATAGAAGGCATACGCCGCCTCGGTGTCGCCGACAGGGTGCAGGTGGACTTCTTGCCCCATCCCCTGACCCCGGATGGGTGTGAGGCATGTGCCCAATATGACGCCATTGCCGTTTTCATTGGCACGAAGGTGAGCCGCACGACGCTGGAGGCTCTGCCCCGCCTGCGATTAGTGCTTACGATGTCCACTGGCTACGACCACATCGATATCGACGCGTGTCGCGAGCGCGGGGTGGTGGTGTGTAACGTGCCACACTACGGCGAGAACACGGTGGCGGAGCATACCTTTGCGCTTATCCTGTCGCTGTCACGCAAGCTGCACGCTGCCTATTTCCAGAGCCTGCGGGGAGAGTATCAGGTACGCGCTCTGCGCGGATTTGACCTGTATGGAAAGACACTGGGTGTGGTGGGTGCTGGCAGCATCGGCTTGCACGTCATCCGCATTGCGCGCGGCTTCGGCATGAGGGTGCTGGCGTATGATGCGCGCCCCCAGCGGTTGCTCGCGGAGGTGTTGGGGTTCACCTACACCGATTTGGACACCCTGTTGAAAGAGTCCGATATCGTCACCCTGCATGTGCCTGCCACCCCTGCCACGTACCACCTGATGAACCGCGAGACGCTGAGCAAGATGAAGCGGGGTGCGCTGCTCATCAACACGGCGCGCGGTTCGGTGGTGGATACCGAGGCGCTATTGTGGGCGCTGGAGGAGGGGATACTGGCGGGCGCGGGGCTGGATGTCATCGAAGGCGAGGAGTACATCACCGAGGAGAGCGCGCTGCTGAAGATGCCCATGGCGGAACAGACACTGAAGCAGCTGGTGCAGGCGCAGGTGTTGCTGCGGCGCGAAAATGTAGTGTTTACGCCACACATCGCCTTCAACAGTCAGGAGGCGGTGGAGCGTATTCTGGACACCACTCTGCAAAACCTGTCTGCCTTCCTGCAGGGCAATCCGCAGAATGTGGTGACTTAACCGCCCGTATCAGGGCCATGGAAACTCCGGCGCGAGCAGACCCGTCGTGCTGGCAAGCAATGCCCATAACGCGGCGCAACTGAACTCGCCCAGTATCATCCCCAGGAAAAAGGGTAACGCACGAAGATAAAGGTTGTACCCCCCATACCGCTGGATCAGCGACTTCACCACCCACGTGACCAGCACGGGAAACCAGATGACATACATCGTCCACGAGGGACACAGCGCGTAGCCCAACGGGTGGAGAGGAAAGCCCATGAAGGTGTTGCGCAAATAGTAGAGCAGTCCTGTGACGGCGATGCCCACGCTGAACCAGAGTGGGGAGGGAGGCGTGAGCTTGTCCGCGCCCGTGAGTGCGTTGGTGGCGTCCGTGAACGCCCATGAGACATTGGCGTTTGGATAGCCGTAAAGATTGACGCCGCCGCGCGTGTAGTGCAGCCACAGCTCGCTGGCAGCGGCGGAGATGAAGGCGACCACAATCGCCACCGCGAACAGGATGGGCAGCGCAGCCCGTCGCAGCCCGTGCCGCGGAGCCAGCTGCTGACTGTCCAAAAACAACGAGAGCAACATGCCGCGCAGGTCGCGGAAAAAGATGGCATCCAGAAAGGCGATGTGCGTCCAGCTGGTATTCCCCCACAGCGATTTCGCGCTGAAGATGCCCACGATGTCGCTGGGTTTAAACGAGGTTTCAGTCATCAGGAAGCCTGCTTCCGCCACACTGCGCGCCATCACCGTGCAGGTCACGAACAGGAAGATTGCCCACAGCGCGATTGCCAGCCAGATACTCACCCCCGCCCAGACGCACCATGCGAGGATGCCCACGAACCCTGCCAGTAGTCCCCATACCGCTAGACGTGCGCTGAAAACCTCCCCGGCGAGTGGCAACTGCTCTTTTCCAAACGCGCTTTGCACAAGGCGTTTGTAGTATCCCCAGCCGCTGCGCACAAACACGAAGGCAATGACCACGTATGCCCCTGCCACCTGGTAGCCGATGTAATGACGCGTGGGGTAGGAGGGCATGTTTTGCAGTTCGATCCCGTATGCCGCCGCGCCCACATCCGCCAGCCGTATCAGCGCGAAGAAAAACCACAAACTGAACAGCAGGTCGTTGGGCAGGAAGTAAGCAAAGCCCATCGCGGCGAACGACACAAAGATGCTCGTGCCGAACATCTGGTTCCATGGCGGCGAGGTGAAGAGGTTCTGCACGTTCCAGAAGAGGAGCGGAATCTGCGGGAAGGTCGGCACTGCGAGGTGAATGCCGTTGATGAGGAAGGGCAAAAACGCCAGCGCAAAGCCCATCCAGGTCAACGGCGAGCGAAGGAACTGTCTGGCAAGGCTTTCGTCCAGCAAGCGGGTAGGCAGGACGGTGTGGGGGAAGGTGAGACGCTCGTGGTCTGCCCACTGGCGGCGCAGAATCACGCCGATGCAAAACAGGCTCCACGCCAGCAGAAGATAGAGCAGGAACCACATCGCCAGCGGGCGTATCCACTTTCCCCACGGGATGCTACCCGAGCGCAGGCTCTCGTAGAACTCCACCGCCACCGGCTGCTTGAGCTCGCCTTTGGGGTCAAACGCCACCAGCGCAGGGTTGACATACGGGATGAAGCGTTGCGCAAACTGGTTGATGGGGTCGGCATAGTAGTTCAGGTAGACAGGGGCGGGCATCAGCTTCTCGGTAAAGCCGCGCGTGCTCACAAAAACCGCCGCGAACAGCATCAAGTAGATAACCAGCAGGTCGGCAGGGGTCATCCAGCGCAGTCTGCCAAACGCCCGCAACACCTTGACCACACCGTAAACCAGCAGGAACGAGCCGACCGCGCCCGGGGCAAACTGCAGCACGCCCAGCTGCATTCCCTTCACGACCATGTCGGAGTAGGTGGTGACATAGGCAACCGCCGCAGACAGCACAGCCCCTAACAGCAGTGTGCGCCTGTGGAACCCTTTACCCTCCTGTGAACCTTCCGTCATACTCTATTTGAGGTTGACCTCCATCGTCTCCAGAGGGGTTTGCGACCGCCATAAGATTCGCATTTGGTGGCGCAGTTCCTGCACTTGCGTGCCCATGAGGGCAACAGGGTTCCACCTGCCGCCCTGCCGACGCAGTTCGACGACAGCGTTCTCCGCGCGTATCTGCAGGCGGGTGCGGTCGGGCAGGACTACCTCACGGGAATCAAGAGATTGCGCTGCGTTTAACTGGTTGCTGTAGAGGAGGTAGGCACGTGTGCCGTCCTCCACCCAGACAGCATACACGCCAGTTCCGCCCGGAGTTACCGAAAGCGACATGGTTTTCACGGCGGGGGGTACCTCGCCACGGTAGGGCAAGAGCAGAGTCGTAAAGGCGAGGGGCAGAGTGCCCTTGCGGGTGAAGCAAGCAACAGGCACTTCGGTCAGTTTGTTCACCCTCGGGGGAACCGCGATGCCCTGCGAGAGGCTTAGCCGCAGGTCGTCGTAAACGATAGGTTGAATGAGCAGGTTGCCGCCGTCGGTGACGGTTCGTACTGCTTTGCGGGATTCGTCTGTCTTGACCTCGATTTTGTCGAAGCGGAACCATAACTGCGCTTCGTGTTCGCCTGTTCCCGTAACGTCGTCGCGGATGACCCACAAGCCGCCGAAGTCGCTATGAGGCTTCAGGAACCAGATGCGCCGATGGTGGCGCACATCGGTCAGACCCTGATAGCCTTCGGTATGCCCTGCGAAGAAGTCGAACCGAGAGCCAGTCGTCCAGCGGTCGAGGATTCCCCCCGCAGCCGTGCGACGTCCGTCCACCGTCACGGTGTTATGCGAGCGGGTGTGCATCAGTTCCTCTGCTTCAGGCGTGCCGTAGATGTGGATGCCGGGGTCTATCAGCAATAGATTGCCGTACGCGGCGACGATGACGCTTAACTGATCCCAGTGTCCGTGACTGCCGTGCGGTCCGCAGCGAATGCCCATGTAGTGCGAGTCGGGCTGCCAGGAGTTGCGCATGTAGAAGAAGCCGCCATGCGGGAAGCCCATTGATGTTTTGGCGGGCGGTTTGCCCTGCTTGCCCCCTGTGCCCACGTAACGGAAATCCTCCCGTGCGAACAGGTCTGCCGCCTGCGGGAGCATGTCCGGTCGCATGGTCGGATTCCCGTCGCCCCAGATTGGCAACGTCCCGTCGGGCAGGGTGGAGTACATCACGTATTCGTGCATCTTTTCGGTCAGTGAAACCATCTCTGACGGGATTTGCACGTTCAGCTGGCGCGATTGCGCGATCAGGTTGCGATACCTGCCCATCACCAGCAGATGGTAGCCCGTAGTGGGTTCTTGTAGCACCCCGTCGGGGCGCACGGTGGAGAGTGCGTTCTCGATGAGCCGTTGCACGCCTTGCTGAAGCCATCTCTTCGCGCCTTCGAACTCCGGATAGACCATTCCCAGCTCCACGAGAGTATCTGCCATCTGCGTTTCCCAGTTGCCTCCCGCCTCCATCCGCTCCAGAACTTCCGCCATCTCCGCGAGGTTGAAGATGAAAGCCGCGCGGATTTCGAGGGGAAAGTTCGGGGAGCGCACGAACCTGCCGTAGTAGGTGAGGGCGTGTCCCAGCCGCGCGCCAATGGAGAGGGCAGACCACATCGATCCCCCCGCTAGTCCGGGCGGCAGCGCACCGGGTATCTTCTGGTCGGGTTTCCACACGCCTGCCTTGAGCGGGGAGGGACACTGCTGGAAGAGGTGATACAGCATATCGCTGAAGGCACGGGCGTACTTCTCGTTGCCGGTGTTAGCGTATCCTGCTGCCAGCGCGCGGCGCAAGCCCGCACGGGTCAGTCCGACACCACCGCGCTCGGGCCAGAGGGTGTAGTGGCTCCAGTGGGGACCCAGGTCCACCGTTGTACCGTCGGGGAGAAGCACTTTGTGTTCGGCAGCGAGGTCTGCCTCGCGGGTGTCGAAATCGGGATGGAAGCGAGGCTCGCGAATCTCCGCGGGGATGAGGTCCTCGCGCGACTCGAAGTGCGCCACCAGCTGTCGCACCGCCTCTTGCCAGTCCCCACGCTCCACCGCTTCGCGAACAGGTTGAAGGGGCGGGTATTGCAGGTTGAAGGGGCGAAACGCCTCCCGATACAGGGTATCGCGGTCGATCTCGTGTATCTCGTGTATCTCAAACCAGAGGTCGTATTCCTGGGGCACGCCTCCAACATATGCCTGACCATTCGGGTAGTTATCCGAGGCGATGCCTATGCCTGCCAGTAACTTGTCGCCTCCGGCGAGGCCGGGTCGCTCGCCGCTCAGCGTCCACTCGCGCGGCACCTCTGCAGGACGCAGCGGCTCGGTTTCCACCGTCAGTTCGAAATAGTAGCTGCGCCCCGGCTGCACCTTCGCCTCCAGAGTGAACATCGGCACTGCGCCTTCCCACATGCGACGTGAGTAGGGGATAGCGCACCTGCCGTAGGAGGTTCGCCTCTGCGGGCTGTCCCACAGGGTCATCACCAGTATTTCGTCGGGTTGCCACGTCTCGTGCCAGAAGGCTTGCCATATCGCGATGCGAAAGACCTCCACGCATCGCTCGCTCACCACGAAGGTCTGCCCGACAGGCTGACCGGGCTGAACGGTGGCAAATCGCTGGTCGCTGCGTGTGGCGGTATGCGCTCCCAGTTTCGCGCCGTTCAGCAATCGTTCGAGAACGGGCATCTCCGCCGCGTCTGCGTAACCGATTACGCAACACAGCAAAAGAAACAACCACATACCCTGTATTGCCATACCGAACCCTCTCTGCCTTGATGGGTGTGTCCATATCATAAAGCTGTTGCTGCTGGAGTGTCAAGGGTGGGAAGGAGTGTTGTGGTTTCCAATTTGAAATGTCCTATTTTATTCCCAATTTGAAATGTCACATCGTCTTAATCCCCGGAAATACCTT